>Ga0134100_1000054_pt1 | contig 133789 bp, 120 predicted proteins | sample 11_taG_2_FD_94444 | JGI IMG/M metagenome (GOLD analysis project Ga0134100, IMG submission 94444) | Switchgrass degrading microbial communities from high solid loading bioreactors in New Hampshire, USA - 11_42_5_180_A3 metaG | ecosystem: Engineered > Bioreactor > Semi-continuous > Anaerobic >...
AGAGGGTGCAGGGGACCCCGTGTCAATAGGAACGTGGAATAAATGCGGTAAATTTTGTACAAACATTATTGCAGTTGTTTTGTATAGAAAAAAAGTTGCCAACGATTACTTGACAGAAACGAGATAAACGAAAATATTGTAATGGTTTTTTTTATATGGTAAGATAACTACTATAAGCAAGTACTAATTAAATCATTTATTATCTTGTATTCGGTGGAGGTATTATGTCTAATAAAATAAAAATTCTTGTAGTAGATGATGATTACAATATATGTGAGCTAATCAGGCTTTATATTGAAAAGGAAGGATATGATGTTGTACTGGCACATGACGGAAATAAAGCACTTGACGTTTTCAAAGCCGAAGCTCCATCCCTGGTTGTATTGGATATTATGCTGCCGGGAATAGACGGATGGCAGGTTTGCAGAGAAATAAGAAGAATAAGCAATATTCCTATTATTATGTTAACTGCAAAGGGTGAAACCTTTGACAAGGTATTAGGGCTTGAATTAGGCGCAGATGATTACATGGTAAAGCCATTCGAAGCAAAGGAATTGATTGCCCGAATCAAAGCCGTTCTACGAAGATATGATCCTAAGTCTCCTGAAACAAAAGAAGTAGTATATCCCAATCTTATTATTAATCTTTCCAATTATGAGCTGAAGGTTAACGGCAAGGAATTGGAGGTTCCTCCCAAAGAGCTTGAATTATTGTTTTTCCTGGCTACGAATCCTAACAAGGTATTTACCCGGGAGCAGCTTCTTCAAGAAGTTTGGGGCTTTGATTATTACGGGGATTCCAGAACCGTAGACGTTCACATAAAGAGATTGAGAGAAAAGCTTGACAATGAAAATCAAAATTGGCAGCTAAAAACCGTATGGGGAGTAGGCTATAAATTTGAGGTGAAATAATTTGTTTAAAAGCATTTTCAGTAAATTATTAACGGTTAATTTCGTTGTTGTCATAATAACGTTTATTATTCTGGGAATCCTTCTGTTCAGCTTGCTTGGCGATTATGTAACTTCTGAAAAAGAAGAATTGCTCACATATACCGGTCAAAAGGTCAATGAATTAACCGTAATGCTAATTGAAAATAATAATCCCCTGGTTGAACGATTATACAGGATGAACCTGGAATCATACGGTGCCAGTACTCAATCCATTATCATCGTCATTAATCAGGATGGAACCATTATTGCATTGTCAGAAAAAAGATACAGACTTCTTGAAGGAAGCCAATTAAAGAAAGAACTATATGAAGAAATACTCAAGGGAAACAACATAAAAAGAATCGGGAATTTTGACGGCATGTTTGACGAAACCGTTCTGACCGTTGGTTTGCCGCTGCAGTACAATAATAAGGTAGTAGGAGCAGTATTTTTAAATACACCTATTCCCGAAATGAATAAGGTAAAACTTGATATTTTTAAAATGTTTATGATATCCGTAACAATTTCAATTGCTATTGCGTTTTTATTGATTTATTTCTTGTCCAAAAGCATATCCAACCCAATTAAAGCGATAAACAAAGCTGCAAGGACCTTTGCCAACGGAGAATTTGGCAGCAGAGTATCTATTACGGCAAAGGACGAAATTGGTGAATTAGGCAATACCTTTAATAATATGGCAGATTCCCTGCAAAATCTCGAAAGCATGAGAAGAAGCTTTATTGCCAATGTATCCCATGAATTAAGAACGCCAATGACAACCATATCCGGCTTTATAGAAGGAATTATTGATGAAACGATTCCGCATGAAAAACAGGAGCAATATTTAAAAATTGTACTGGATGAAACCAAGAGACTGTCAAGGCTTGTAAATGATTTGCTTGACCTTGCAAAGATGGAGGCAGGAGAGATAAGCCTTGATTTAAGAAAATTTGATGTCAACGAGATGATACGATTGGCAATCATTAAATTTGAAAACAGAATCATGGAAAAGAATATTCATGTGAATGTTTTTTTTGGTGAAGAACATAATTTTGTAAATGCAGATATGGATGGTATTCAAAGGGTTATTACCAATTTGCTTGATAATGCCGTTAAGTTCTGTGATGTGAACGGAAACATAGAGATTTCGGTCACATCCGATAATCACAAGGTATATGTGGCAATACAAAATAACGGCATTGGGATTGATGAACAGGACCTTAAATATATATGGGATCGATTTTATAAAACTGATAAATCCAGAAGCAAGGATAAAACCGGTGCCGGATTGGGTCTTGCCATTGTGAAAAATATTATTAATCAGCATGGACAGGGAATCTGGGCAGATAGCCATAACGGATATACAAGATTTACTTTTTCTCTTGAAAAGGCTTAATGTTTACAATTCGTTCATAATTTTTTCAAAAAGGTATTATAGAATATAAGCATAGAAATGATATAGCCATTAGGTTCAATAGGAGGAGGATATAAAATGGATGAATTTAACAGCTATCAATGGTATAATGATGACTTTCAAAAAAGTCTTGTAAAAAAAGGTCCTGACCATTGTGTAAATACCCATACTTATTATTCGGAACATGTTGGTGACAAGAAAAAGAAGCGTAAACATAAAAAATTTTCTTTGAATTATTTTACTGTAGCACTTGTTAGTGCTATTATCGGCGGACTGATTTTTGGCGTAACATTTGCTTTTGTAAGTCCCATGATATTTGAAAAGTCTTCTGCGAATCATGCAACAGCGCAAAAACAATATGATATGACACCAAGTTCCAAAACAAGCAATCTTCTTTCACCAAGAAATCTGGACAATGGTGAATTGAAGGAAATGTCTGTTGTGGATATTTCAAAAAAAGTCGGTCCTGCTGTCGTAGGAATCGTAAATAAAGTGAAGGCAAGAAGCTTTTTCGGTCAAACAATTGAACAGGAAGGAAGCGGTTCCGGTATTATAATGAGTCCGGATGGCTATATTGTTACCAACAGTCACGTTGTTGACGGCAGCTCAGAGTTAAAGGTAATTCTTAACACCGGAAAAGAATATGCAGCCAAAATAGTTGGTCAGGACAAAAGAACAGACCTGGCAGTTTTAAAGATTGATGCAACCGATTTAAATTATGCTGAGTTTGGTGATTCAGACAAGCTGGAAGTTGGTGAGCTGGCTGTTGCAATAGGCAATCCGCTTGGTATGGAATTTGCAGGTTCCGTAACCGTTGGTGTTATAAGTGCATTAAACAGAACGGTAACTGTTGACGATAAACAGTTAACGCTTATACAAACCGATGCGGCAATCAATCCTGGTAATTCAGGTGGGGCACTGGTTAATGCATATGGTCAGGTAATTGGTATAAATACTGTAAAAATTGCTGCCAGCGGTGTAGAAGGTCTTGGTTTTGCCATTCCGATTAATGAAGCAAAACCTGTCATAGAAGATTTAAAAGCATACGGTTATGTTAAAGGAAGACCTATGATAGGTATAAGCGGCAGGGAAGTTACGGAAGAAGATTCGAAAATGTATGATATTCCTGTAGGAATTTATATTGTCAGCGTGTCACCATACAGCGGTGCTGAACTTGCAGGATTACAGCCTGCCGATGTTATAATAAAATGTAACGGTAAGCAAATAAAAACCATGAATGAGCTTAACGAAATAAAGAACCAGCACAAAGCCGGCGACGAATTGGAATTAACCATAAACCGTCAAGGTGAAATATTAACGGTTAAAGTAAAACTGACGGAAGAAAAGCCGAGCAACATAAGATAATAACAAAATAAAAATTATGTAAGTAAAAGGGCTTTCGCAGATTAACAGTATCTTGCGAAAACCCTTTTTTATTAAAATATTACGTATTTTTATTTACATAATCACACAAATGACTTATTAGGCATTGCCCGCATTTTGGCTTACGGGCATCACAAACGGCTCTCCCGTGATAAACCAACTGGTGACAGAATTTTGACCAGTAATCTTTAGGGACAATTTCCATCAAATCAAATTCCACTTTGGTCGGGTCCTGGTTTTTCGTAAGACCAAGCCTGTTGGATATACGCTTTGCATGGGTGTCTATTACCAAGCCGGGAATATTAAAAATATCTCCTAAAATAAGATTTGCTGTTTTTCTTCCTACACCGGGAAGTTCCAGTAATTCTTCCATATTGTCAGGAACCTTTCCGTTATGCTTTTCAATAAGCATTTTGCAGCAATTAATAATGTTCCTTGCCTTATTTCTATAAAAGCCGGTTGACTTTATATCCTGTTCCAATTCTTCCGGTTTGGCATTTGCAAAGTCATAAACATTCTTATACTTTTTAAATAAGTCTTTTGTAACTATGTTGACACGGGCATCGGTGCACTGTGCAGCAAGCTGGGTTGCAATAAGAAGCTGCAGAGGGTCCTTATATTCCAGTGAACAAGCTGCATCCCCGTAAACTCTTTCAAATATTTTGCGTATTTCTAACACTCTTTTCCGATATAAGTCCTTATTCATAATATTCTCCACCTGTTATCTGCTCATTTAATTAAAAATCAAACTATATAAAGAAAGCTCATAATGATATATTATATTAAATATGAAAATGAATTTATAGTCAATGTTAAAAAGTGGATTTTTCACATAATAGATTGGAAGTCGTTGATAGATTATTCTAAAATCAGAAAATTTAGACCATTCCCTAAAACAACAACATAGAATAGGGAATGGTCATTTTATTCATCTCTATTTTAGTTTATTGGTAAAGTGAATATTACTTTGCCAATTCATAGATTGCTCTTGCATAGATTTTTGTACTTTTAATCAGCGAATCAATTTTTATATACTCATCTTTTTGATGGGCAAGCTCAAGTTCACCGGGAAATGCGGCACCAAATGCAACTGCATTATCTATAGCACGAGCATAAGTACCGCCGCCAATTGCCAAAGGCTCCGAAGTTGTATCACCCGTAAACTCCTTATATACTTTCATCAATTTTTGAACAAGCGGATTGTCTTTTGGTACATAAAGTGGCTTTTGATGTTCTATTTTATCCACTTGGATGCCATATTTGCTTACTGCTTTTATTATTCGGTCATATATATCACTTTCTTCATAAGTGACAGGATAGCGAATATTAGCTATGGTTTCCATGTAATCTTCATTTGCATCAATTAATCCTATATTAAATGTCAATTTTCCGGAAACTTCATCTTCAACTGCACAACCCAGTGAATCACCATATATTTCCAGGGAAATACTTTCGCCGTAAAAATCTATAAATTCATGCTTAATATTTAGCATTTTCATAAATTTATAGATTACCGTCATCAGCTGCGAAATAGCATTGATACCAATTTCGGGTGTGCTTCCATGAGCGGATTGTCCATGGGATTCCAGAATAATCTTATATCCTTCAATATGAATATTGATATTAAATCCACTGTCATCAATTAACTTATTTATTTTATCAGAAGCATCTTTAAAAATATCAGGATTTACAGCCAATACAGCTTCACAAAAGTCGGCAACCATATTGGGTCTGTTTCCTCCTTTGATGCTTATGATTTTAACCGGTGAATCCTGTTGGGATATTTTTTGAGAAAACTTATAATTGACAATACCTTTCTCAGCATAGATTACAGGATAGTCTCCGTCAGGAGTAAAAGCACAAGACGGTATTTCTTCAACCTTTTTATAGTGCTCTATACATTGCCAACCGCTTTCTTCATCCAAACCAAGAATCAACCGTACGCGTTTGTTTAACTTAATACCGCTGTCTTTAATCGCTTTCATTGCATATAAAGATGCCATAGCCGGCCCCTTATCATCCATTGAACCCCTTCCGTATATTTTGCCATCATGAATTTCGGCAGCATAAGGTGGATATGTCCAACCATTTCCTTCAGGAACAACATCAAGATGGGCAAGAATACCTATTAAATCGGTTCCTTCACCATATTCAATATAACCGGCATAACCATCAAGGTTTTTCGTTTTAAATCCCATAGAACTGCCTAGCTGAAGCATATAGTCGATAACTTCACCTATTCCCTGACCAAATGGTTTCCCGGGAAGTGGATCACCTTCTACACTGCGAATTCTTATAATTTCCTGTGTTTTTTGAATGATTTCATCAGACATTTTTTCAATAACATCATCAAAATTCATTTATCATATCTCCTTCTGTTAAATTGATATTTTTATTCTATTCCATTTCTATAATATATGCAACATGTTTAAATTTTATCAAGAAAGGGAATGCTACATGAGACAATGAACTAGCAGTTTGACAAGCACAAAGTAATATCTTTTTTAATAATAATGTAAAGTAATACTCATTGCTATGCAGCAAATCATCAGATCATAAAGGAGTTGAAATATGATGTCCAAGGTTGGAAGAGTTAAACATGTGTTTCTCGGAGGAAATACACCTAAAGGTTTTTTTTCATATTATCATTATGTATTGAATCAGAAGGAAGCAAAAAGAATCTTTTGCATTAAAGGAGGTCCCGGAGTAGGGAAATCCACGTTCATGAAAAAAATTGCTTCTGAAATGCTTAATAAAGGGTATGGCATTGAATATATGCACTGTTCCTCTGACCCGGATTCATTGGACGGTGTTGTAATTTCCGATATCGGAATAGCGCTTCTTGATGGTACGGCACCACATGTAGTAGACCCAAAAAATCCCGGTGCTGTAGATGAAATAATAAATCTTGGCGAATACTGGAGTGAAGAAGGATTTTTCGAACATAGGAATGAAATCATTGAAATTAACGCTCAAATCGGCAAATTATTTTCAAGGGCATACAAATATCTTGCTGCCGCAAAAAGCATATTTGACGACATTATGGTTATTCATTCAGAAGCAATGAACCGGTCAGGTATAGAGCTTGAAAAAGAAAAAATAATCAAAAAAGAATTTAACGACATACCCATAGCCAATAAAACAGGAAATGTTAGAAAACTATTTGGCAGTGCAATTACTCCGAAGGGATTGCAAAACTATCTTGATTCTGTTATAAACAATAACAATAAAGTATACATAATCAAAGGGGCACCAGGTACCGGAACCGAAATCCTGCTTTCCGACATAGTTAAAGAATCAGTTGCAAGAGGATTCAACGTTGAAGCCTATTACTGCCCAATGGACCCGGAAACAAGAATTGAACATATTGTTATTCCCGAACGAAGTTTGGCATTTACAACTTCGAACAAATATCATTTGGCCACTGCCAATACGGAAAGGATTGTCGATTTAAACAGTTATTTAACCCCCTCCGTATTAAACAAATACTGCGATGATCTGACATATGACCAGCAAACCTTTGATTATTTGCTGGAAAAAGCAATTGAAACGATAAAAAAAGCAAAAAGTCAGCATGATGTATTGGAAAAATATTATATTCCGAACATGGATTTTGACGAAGTACAGAAATGCTATGATAAAATATTTGAGAGAATAGTTAAATACTGTGATTTATAATGGTTTTTACTTTTGTTACTGCTGGGACAGTTCAGCCGTGCTGCCTGATACAAGCATAATGATGAACTGTCCCCTTGTAATATCGATTTGTCGAAGTCGATTGATTTCCAAATAATACATTTTATAAATTCATATCGTAAACCTTTCTTTTTTAACACTTCAATTCATGACTTACCAGCATAATAAGATTTTGTCAGCATAATAGCAGTCTATTAAGGTTAATTTAAAATTAGAACAGCTTTATGTAAATTTTAAGGAGATGATATAAGGCTTTAGGAGAGACTGGAGAGTGGCTTAATTGGATTTAATCAGAAATACCAAGAAAAGAATTATTACATTATTGGCAATATTAATTCTCATTCCTTTTGCTCTAATTATTCAGACATATTTAAAGCTTCCAAACAGCCTAATGCTTTTAGAGGGGGAAGAATTAGTATACGATTTGGCTTCGCCAATCAAATTGGATGCTGAAGTAGATAAAAGCGGAGTTTTGAGTTTAAATGGCGAGATTATAGAAAATAAAAAAGTAAATGTCGACCAGACTTTAAGAATGAAGTCCGACCGGACAGGCAATTATAACCTGAAGTTGAAGCTTTTTGGATTAATTCCTTTAAGGTCGGTCAAGGTAGATGTGGTACCTAAAATAAATATCGTGCCATGTGGTAATACTGTTGGAGTAAAGCTCTATACCGATGGAGTTTTAATTATTGGATTTTCTGAATTTAGTGATTTAAACGGGAGGAAAATATCGCCGGCAAAGGAAGCAGGAGTACGTGAGGGGGATATAATAGAATCCATTAACAATAAAAAAGTTAACAATATAGAAGATTTAACCGAAATTGTAAGAATATCTGAAGGAAAACCATTAAATATGAGAATTATCAGAAAAGATAAAAAAATTCACTATAAGATTACTCCGTTGAAGCCGGCAAACGAAAATGAATATAAGCTGGGAATGTGGGTAAGAGACAGTACTGCCGGAATAGGGACCTTAACATTCTACAATCCGGATACTCAAAAATTTGGTGCATTAGGACACGGTATAACAGATGTTGATACGGGAGAATTATTGAAGGTCGGTAAAGGAAGTATTCTAAATTCAAAAATAATATCGGTGAAAAAAGGGGAAAAAGGGAAACCTGGAGAATTAAAGGGCGTTTTCATACAGGAAGGCTCGGACCTTGGTATCATAGAAAAAAATTGTGAATTTGGCATATTTGGCAAGCTTCAGGGCACAATAACAAGTCCTTATGCACAACCGATGCAGATAGGATTAAGACACCAGATAAAAGAAGGGCCTGCTTATATATTATCGAATATAGAAGGAGATAAAGTAGAAAAATTCAACGTTACGATTCAAAAGGTAATCAGGCAAAACGACCAAAGCTCGAAAGGTATGATTATTAAAATTACAGACCCAAGGCTGCTTAATGCAACAGGCGGAATTGTTCAGGGAATGTCCGGCAGTCCCATTATTCAGGATGATAAAGTAATTGGTGCTGTTACTCATGTTTTGGTTAATGACCCTACAAGAGGATATGGCGTTTTTATTGAATGGATGCTTCAAAATACCGATAGAACTTAACTATCCAATATCGTATGGGTTCGATTTGTCGAACCCTTTTAAAATATTTATAAATTGTAATATAAATAATTTATTTTGAGATACAAAAGTGAAAAATGTATGATATAATACAATTGGAAAATTGATACATGGTTAGCAATATACAAATATTTCAATATTTAGTCAAAAATCACAAATTAATGCTTGATATTTTTCAGAATAACAAATATAATATAATTATGTTAAAAAAATACATATAAATTATTTATCAGTAGGAGGGTTTAGAATTGGAAGAAAGAAATATCAGGATCGTGTTAGCAGACGATAACAAGGATTTTTGTGAGATACTGTATGAGTATCTGAATACTCAGGAAGACCTGGAGGTAGTCGGCATTGCTAAGGATGGTGTGGAGGCATGCGACCTTATAACCAATCTTCAACCTGATGTTGCTATTATTGACGTAATAATGCCTCATTTGGATGGATTAGGCGTATTGGAGAGGTTAAATAATACTTCATTAAAGTCTAAACCCATATACATAATGTTATCGGCAGTCGGTCAGGATAAGATTACACAGCGAGCAATGTCTTTGGGCGCAGAATATTATATTGTTAAACCATTTGATATGGAAGTTCTTGTGGAAAGAATAAGACAGCTTAAATCTTCAATAAAGATCAATAGGTCTTCATTGTCAAGGGCAGATTTTTCAGGTGATGGAAAACTAACCTATACTCCGTCTCAAAAAGATTTGGAAGCCAGTGTTACCAGAATCATTCATGAGGTAGGCGTACCGGCACACATAAAAGGGTATCAATATCTCAGAGATGCAATTATTATGGCAATTAAAGATATGGATATTATAAATTCCATAACCAAGCAATTATATCCGTCTGTTGCAAGAAATTATAATACTACTCCAAGCAGGGTCGAAAGGGCAATAAGACATGCAATTGAAGTTGCCTGGGACAGAGGGGAAGTTGAAACGCTCGACAAGCTGTTCGGATACACCATTCAGACCAGTAAAGGCAAGCCTACAAACAGTGAGTTTATTGCTATGATTGCAGATAAATTAAGACTTCAGCTTAAGGTTGGTTAAAGTGGTTAATACTTCATATAGAAAGTCTTCTATTCATTGGATAAGAAATCTGATAATAGGAGACTTTTGTTTTTGTCCATACAAATCATTTCCAGTATATTTATATAGCGAATGTTTAAAATAATAGTACAACCAACAAATATATTTTATATAAGAGGAGATGAAATGAAATGGCAAAAAGCAACAAAACATTAATACCTCAAGCCAGAGAAGCATTAAACAGATTTAAAATGGAAGCTGCAAGTGAAGTTGGTGTTAATTTAAAACAAGGTTATAATGGCGATTTAACTGCAAAACAGGCCGGTTCCATTGGTGGACAGATGGTTAAGAAAATGATTGCACAGTTTGAAAACAGCATAAAATAATAATAATAATAAGATAAAAGAGGGCTTTTTTAAAGGTCCTCTTTTATATATAATTTTATATTCCATATTCGATTCGATTAGGCTTCATATTGTTATTCGTTTTTGAAGCCTTTTGCATGTAAATAAATAATTATAATTTTATTGTATACACTAATTACTGGATTCATTTAAAGGGTGATTATATTGGTTATCAGAGGATATGTCAGAAAAGGGAAAATAACAAAGCAGTTGGTTCAAAGCCTAAAGCCCAATGAAATTCCAGTTATATTTCACAAGGATTTGGATGCCACTGCAGCCAATTCATTGCTGGAATCAAAAATAAAGGCGGTAATCAATTGCAGTCAGAGTATATCGAGTATATTTCCTGCAAACGGAGCCAGGATGTTGATTGAAAATGATATTGTTCTGCTGGATAATATGGGCGAAAAATTTTATGACTATATAAAAAACGGTGACAAAGTTGAGATTAAAGGCAATCAATTAATCATCAACGGCATTCCATATACAAAGCCAATAGAGTTTCTGAATAAAGAAAATATACAGGTACTTATTAATAAAAGCTACGAAAATTTCAATGCCGAATTGCAGAAGTTTATTGATAATACACTGGCCTATGCGGAAAAAGAAAAAGATATTATTTTAAAAAAGGCAGACATACCGGAAATATTTACTCAAATAGAGAACAGACATGTATTGATAGTCGCAAGAGGGAGCAGTTATAAACAAGATTTAAAAATGATCCGGGAATATATCAAAGATTTTAAGCCTGTTTTGGTTGGTGTGGATGGCGGTGGAGATGCTCTGCTGGAATACGGCTTAACTCCTGATATTATTATCGGGGATATGGACAGCGTCAGTGACGGTTGCCTGCGAAAAGCCAGAGAAATTATTGTTCACGCATACCCTGACGGTTATGCACCTGGTCTTAAAAGGGTACAGAATTTAGGGCTTAAAGCAAAAATTTTTGCTTCTGTAGGTACCAGTGAGGATATTGCGATGATAATGGCATATGAAAAAAAAGCAGATTTAATTGTAACGGTTGGTACACATTCGAACATCATTGATTTTTTGGAAAAGGGAAGAAAGGGCATGGCAAGTACCATGCTGACCAGGCTTAAGATAGGGAATAAAATTGTGGATGCAAGTGGTGTAAATCGATTATATAGCAATAAATTACGCTTATCCTACTGTATTCCCGTGCTGCTGTCTGCATTAATACCTATCTTGGCAATATTACAGACTTATATTCCATTTCAATTGCTATTTAATTTACTTCAGATAAAATTAAACGATTAACTTAGGAAGGTTGAAAATGAGCAGAGGAATTACATATCATATTATTACCATAGTTGCTATTTTTACCGCACTTGGCATCGGCATTTTAATTGGCTCAATGCTGAATGGAGAAAAGCTGATTACCGGTTATCAAACAAATATCATTGGTGAATTTGAAAAACATATAAACCAGCTGACCAGTGAAAACAATGAATTAAAAACTCGAATTGAGGAGCTTATAAAAGAGATGGATTTTTTGGAAACAATGAACAACCACGAAGAAACGGAATTTGGTGAAAAGGACGGCAGTACATCGCCTGAAATGAACAATGAATAACAAATATCTTGTAAGTATAATTATACCTGCATATAACGAAGAAAATATAATATTTGAGACCATAACCACATTGCAGAATGACAGATTCATAAAAAGTATAAAACATGAAATTATTGTAATAGATGACGGTTCAACCGATAAAACAGCGTATAATGCACAAAAAACCGGTGTAACTGTCATAAAGCATGGAAAGAACTTTGGAAAGGGAGAAGCGTTAAAAACAGGAATTCATTATTCTTCAGGAGATGTAACAGTATTCCTGGATGCAGATGTAGGTGACAGTTCGACGGAAATTATCAAAATAATCAAGCCTGTAATCAATGGAGATGCGGATGTATCCATTGCAAAGTTCGGGAAAGCAAAAAGGAAAGGTGGTTTTGGTGTAATTAAGTTTATCAGCCGTTATGGAACCCGTTTGCTTACCGGTAAAAGCATTGAAAGTGTATTATCAGGGCAGAGAGCTTTGAGGTCCGATATTGCAAAAGAATTACATATTGCCAAAGGGTATGGTGCTGAAGTTGGCATGACAATTGATTTGCTTCGCAAAGGATATAGAATAATTGAATGTGAAGTACATATGCACCACAATGAAACAGGAAGAGATATCAATGGTTTTTTACACAGAGGAAGACAGTTAATGGATATTTTAAGAACATTAATTGCAAAACTGTTTCAAAAATAGGATGATGACATGTTGACAGCTATAATATTATTTTTTTGCGGCTTTATTTTCACAAAACTATTACTGAAGATGACGATGCAACTGCTATTAGAGTCAGGACAGACCCTGCCGAACTATCAGGGCATAGTAATTCCTAATTCTATGGGGATTTGTCTTATTGTAGGCTCCCTTTCTGCAGCTGCAATAATGACATTTGCAAGCTTTCTGGAAATTGAAATGGTGAGCCGTTTTTTTTTATTTCCCTCCATTGTTGGTATGGCAGGAATCATTGATGATTTTGCCGGAAATAGGAATTCAAAGGGATTTAAAGGACATATAGGAAATCTGATAAAAGGAAGGTTGACCACAGGCTCACTGAAAGCCATAATTGGTCTGATTGTCTCCAGTTCCGTCAGCCTGAATATATCCACAAACATGACTGATATTATTTTAAATACAATGATTATCAGCCTGTCTGCAAATTTGTTAAATTTACTTGATACCAGGCCCGTGAGAAGCATAAAGGGATATCTGATTATTTTGATTTGTTTAATATTTGCAGATTATTTTATTGTTGAAAATTTTATTATTCTTGGAGCAATAACCGCATATTTACCGGTAGAAATTAATGAGCAAGGAATGATGGGAGATTCCGGTTCGAATTTTTTAGGTACAATTGCAGGAATTAATTTAGTTTTAATTTCTAAAAGCTTATATGTACGCATTTTGATTTTTGTAATTGTTCTGGTTTTAAATCTAATCAGTGAAAAATACTCATTTTCTTCTATCATTGAACACAATCCAATATTAAGATATATTGATAATATTGGAAGAAAAAAAGACCGCTTGGATTTACAACAAGATGATAACATGCTATAATTGCAAAAGAAGAGCTTCCTGAAAAACACTATAAGGCAGCTCTTCAAAAAATCATGAACGGAAAGCTTTCGTTCTTTCCTATTCATTAAAAAAAGGATGGAGCTGAGATGATTGCTTTGTATAATAATAATTGTTGCATCAATTGCATTGGATCAATATACAAAATTTTTGGCAAACAATAATTTATCCGCTATTGATACGTATCCCGTAATAAACAACGTTTTTCATTTAACTTTCGTTAAGAACAGAGGAGCGGCTTTTGGAATACTGCAAAATCAAAGATGGTTTTTTATAACCATTACATTTGTGATTATTTTAGTGATTATCTATTATCTGTTAAGGCATAAACCCGATAATAAGCTTATGCTGGTTAGTCTTGCTATGATTATAGGCGGTGCCGTAGGAAATTTGATTGACAGGATAAGATTAGGTTATGTCATTGATTTCTTCGATTTCAGACTAATTAATTTTGCAGTATTTAATGTGGCTGATTCTTTTATTGTAGTTGGTACTATTCTTTTTTCATATTATTTGTTATTTATTCATACGGAAGAAAAGGAAGAAAGATAAATGAAAACTATGCAGTTAATCGTTTCCGAGTCTGACAGTAATTCCAGAATTGATAAATATATAAGTGATCAAATAAGTGATATTTCCCGTTCGTATGCGCAAAAATTAATTAATGAAAATCTTGTTTCAGTCAATAACAAACATATAAAACAAAATTATAAGGTTAAGGCAAATGACTGCATTAATGTACAAATCCCTGAGCCGGAAGTACTCAGTGTGGTTGCAGAGGATATCAAGCTGGATATTGTATATGAGGATGAACATATTATTGTAGTGAATAAGCCTCAGGGAATGGTGGTTCACCCTGCTGCAGGAAACTACTCAGGTACCTTGGTAAATGCTTTAATGAAACACTGCGGAGACAACTTATCGGCGATTAACGGTGTAATACGCCCCGGTATTGTCCATCGTATTGATAAGGACACCAGCGGGCTTCTGCTTGTTGCAAAAAATAATGAAGCTCATTTGCATCTTGCAAAGCAAATAAAGGAACACTCTCTTACCAGAAAATATATTGCCATTGTCTACGGAAATATCAAAAATGATACCGGAACCATCAATTTGCCCATTGGCAGACATCCTGTTGACAGAAAGAAAATGAGCGTCAATACCAAAAGAGGAAGGGAAGCAGTTACGCATTTCAAGGTGCTTGAACGGTTCAAAAACTATACGTATATCGAATGCCGGCTTGAAACGGGAAGAACACATCAAATAAGGGTTCACATGAGTCATATAGGTCATCCGATTATCGGTGACCCGGTATATGGAGTCAGGAAGGATAAATTCAAATTAAACGGTCAGGCTCTTCATGCCTGTAAATTAGGCTTTATCCATCCTGTTACACAGCAATACATGGAGTTTGAAGCCGAACCACCCGCTTATTTTAGTGAATTATTAAATAAATTGCGGGAAAAATCAGAATAATTATAGACATATAGAATTTAATGATGTATAATATTTAAAAATAAATATTTTGTTATTACTATTATGCAAACATAGCCTTTAAATTAGTCCCGTGAGACTGGTAAGGTAAGATTTGATAACAGTTGTTTAAATGGTATTTTTATACCATTTTGCGTTATGCTTATGTTTATTGAACTTCTTACCGTCGGTAAGAAGTTTTTTTAATGATCATAAATAGTTACAAGGAGGGATTTATATGGATAACAATGAAAAGGCAGTAATAATGGACGAGCAGGCTATGCAAAGAGCCATTACCCGTATTGCCCATGAGATCATCGAGAGAAATAAGGGTGTCGACAATCTTGTATTAATTGGCATTCAGCGGCGCGGAGTTCCCCTGGCAAGAAGAATATCCCAAAAGATTTTCGATGTTGAAGGTGTGGAGGTTCCGGTAGGTGTTTTGGATATTACTTTATACAGGGATGATTTAAGTCTTCTTTCAGAACATCCTGTTATAAAAGGTACGGAAATTAATTTCCCCATTACCGGAAAAAAGATCGTACTGGTAGATGACGTTCTGTATACCGGAAGAACGGCACGTGCGGCAATTGATGCCATTATGGACCTTGGGCGTCCTACAATGATACAGCTTGCGATTCTTATTGACAGAGGGCATCGCGAATTACCATTCAGAGCAGATTTCGTAGGGAAAAATGTACCTACCTCAAAAAATGAAATTGTTCATGTACAGGTCAATGAAATTGACGGAATTAACAAAGTCATTATTACAAAAAAAACAGACTAACATAACGGGGGGATTCAATGCTCAGAAAAAGGAAAGACCTGTTGGGTCTTAAAGAATTAACAGCAGAAGAAATTAATTATATACTGAATACCGCAGAAACCATGAAATATATTCTTTTGCAAAAAAATAAAAAAACACCCCATTTGCAGGGAAAGTCTATCGTAACACTTTTTTATGAAAACAGTACAAGAACAAGGCTTTCCTTTGAATTGGCTGCCAAATACATGAGTGCAAGTGCAGCTAACGTAAGTGCTTCCGCAAGCAGTGTTGCAAAAGGCGAATCGTTGATTGATACCGGCAAAACCATTGACATGATGGGTACGGATATTATCATTATACGTCATCCTATGTCCGGTGCACCGCACTTGCTGGCTAAAAATGTTAAGGCATCGGTAATAAATGCCGGTGACGGAATGAATGAACATCCTACACAGGCACTTCTGGACCTGTATACCATTAAAGAAAAAAAAGGAAGAATAAAAGGTCTTAGAATAGCTATTGTAGGAGATATTGCCCACAGCCGTGTGGCAAGAAGCAATATCTGGGGACTCACAAAGCTTGGAGCCGATGTTTGTATAGGAGGTCCTTCAACTCTTATGCCGGCAGAAATAGAAAAAATGGGTGTCAAGGTATTTAACAGTGTACATGAAGCAATTATCGATGCAGATGTAGTTATGGGTTTGCGCATTCAGTTGGAGCGTCAGAAAAAAGGCTTGTTTCCGACAACAAGAGAGTATGCAAGATTTTTTGGTATTGATGATAAAAGGCTTGCATATGCAAAGGAAGATGCACTATTGCTTCACCCCGGCCCTGTAAACAGAGGTATCGAATTATCATCTGAAGTAATAGACGGTGAACACTCGTTTATCAATGAACAGGTTACAAATGGCGTTGCAATCAGAATGGCAATACTTTATTTACTTATGAGAGGGGGCAGCAATGTTGAGAATACTAATTAAAAACGGCCATATAATAGATCCGCTTAATAATATGGACGAAAGGCTGGATATATATATCGAAAATGGCAATATAGCTGAAATTGATAAAAATTTGGATTATACCGGTTATGATATTGAAGTTATCGATGCGGAAGGCAAGCTTGTATTGCCCGGCCTTATTGATATGCACTGTCATCTTCGTGAGCCTGGATATGAATATAAAGAGGATATTGAAAGCGGCTCAAGAAGTGCTGCTGTTGGCGGTTTTACGTCCATCGCTTGTATGCCGAATACCAATCCGGTAATTGATAATCAGGCTGTTGTTGAATATATCATTTCTAAAGCTAAAAGCACAGGCATTGTTAATGTTTATCCCATAGGTGCCATAACAAAAGGCTTAAAAGGAGAGGAACTGGCTGAAATAGGCGAACTGAAATTTGCTGGTGTTGTTGCCATATCGGATGACGGAAAGCCGGTTATGAATCCGGACTTAATGAAAAGAGCTTTACAGTATGCAGGAATGTTTGATACGCCTGTAATTTCACATTGCGAAGACCTTCACCTTGTTGATGAAGGGGTTATGAATGAAGGCTACATGTCCACCTATCTTGGCTTGAAAGGCATTACCAGAGCGGCTGAAGAAGTAATGGTTGCAAGAGATGTTATACTGTCGGAAGTTACAGGTACGCCTGTTCATATAGCACATGTAAGCACGGCAGGTTCGGTTGATATTATAAGAAATGCAAAAAGAAAGGGCGTAAAAGTGACATGCGAAACCTGTCCTCATTACTTTACATTAACCGATAAAGCGGTGGATGGATATAATACGGCAGCAAAAATGAATCCCCCTTTGCGAACGGATAAAGATGTTGAAGCCATAAAAGAAGGTTTAAAAGACGGAACCATAGATGTAATAGCAACGGATCATGCACCGCACCATATAGACGAAAAAAACATAGAATTTAATCTTGCAGCCAATGGGATTGTGGGCTTTGAAACTGCTTTACCTCTTGGGATTACCTATCTTGTTGAACCAGGTATATTGACAATGAATGAATTAGTACAAAAAATGTGCGTAAATCCTGCAAGGATTCTCGGTTTAAATAAGGGAACGCTTGGAATTGGAAAACCGGCAGATATTATTATCATTGATAAGGATGAAGAATATATCGTTGATATATCAAAGTTTCAGTCAAAAAGTAAGAATTCACCTTATGACGGATATAAGCTGAAAGGCACGGTTCATTATACAATTGTCGGCGGCAGGATCGTTGTCAGTCAAAAGGTATTGCTGTAAAGGGGGGGGATAAAAATGTCTATCGATATACTCATTCATAAAATAAAAGAAAAGAATAACCCTTCTGTTGTAGGATTGGATCCCAAAATTGAATATGTTCCCCAATATATCAGGGAAGAATGTTATGAAAAATACGGCAGGAATCTGACGGGAGCCGCCAAAGCAATATTAAGATTTAATATAGAGCTTATAGAGCATCTTTACGATATTATACCGGCTGTAAAGCCACAGTCCGCATATTACGAAATGTACGGGCCTGAAGGTATAAAGGTGCTTGCCGAAACCATAAAATATGCCAGGGAAAAAGGCCTGTATGTTATAACAGACGTAAAAAGAAATGATATTGGTTCCACAGCGGAAGCCTATTCATCTGCATATCTTGGAAAAACACAATTGGATGGTATTGAATCAGATTCTTTCAATTCTGACAGTATAACTGTCAATCCCTATCTGGGTACTGACGGAATAAATCCCTTTATTGAAGATTGCAACAAATTTAATAAAAGCATTTTTGTTCTGGTAAAAACCTCTAACCAGTCTTCCGGAGAAATCCAGGATCTTATTGTTCATGGAAAACCTTTATATGAACATATTGCGAATCTGGTAAACACATGGGGAAGCCGCAGTATGGGAAAAAGCGGTTATAGCAACATAGGTGCTGTTGTTGGAGCAACCTATCCTGAGCAGGCTGCAATACTAAGAAAGCTTATGCCAAATACATATTTTCTTGTACCGGGATATGGGGCACAGGGAGGCACCGCAAAGGATGTTGCCAATTCGTTTAATAAAGATGGCTTAGGTGCCATAGTAAATTCTTCAAGAGGAATTATGTGTTCATATAAAAAACATCATTTTCCTGAAAATGAATTTGCACTGGCCGCAAGAGAAGAAGCAATAAAGATGAGAGATGAAATTACAAAATATCTGTAGTCTGACAAACTGTTTTATTAAGAAAGGTGTGGAATGATGAAACCGGCAATTTTATTATTAGAAGACGGTACAATCTTCAGAGGAACGAATTTTGGTATCGAAGGCGAAGTAATTGGTGAGATTGTATTTAACACCGGTATGACCGGTTATCAGGAAATCCTGACCGATCCTTCCTACTATGGCCAGATCGTAACCATGACATATCCGTTAATAGGAAACTATGGCGTTAATATAGAGGATTTGGAATCTACAAGGCCAATGGTTAAAGGATTTATCATAAGAGAATTATGTAAAGCTCCGAGCAATTGGAGAGCAACGGAAACACTAAATGAATATTTAGAAAAGAATAAAATTATTGGCCTTGAAGGAATAGACACCCGTGCTTTGACAAGAATTATCAGAGATAACGGAACCATGAACGGTCTAATTACCACCAATACAGATATAGACATTAATAAAAAGATTGAGGAAATTAAAAAGTATCAAATAGAAAAGCCTGTAGAAGAAGTCACCTGTAAACAACCATATTCCCATAAGGGAAATGGCTTAAAGGTTGCGGTAATTGATCTTGGGGTAAAAACAAATATTATTCGTTCTTTGATAAAACGAAATTGTGATGTGACGGTTTTTCCTGCAAACACTCCTGCTGATATTATATTAAATGAAAAGCCCGATGGCATATTGTTATCCAATGGACCGGGAAATCCAAAGGACTGTAAGGAAATCATTGAAAATACAAAAAAAATATTACATTCAAACAAACCTGTTTTCGGCATTTGTCTTGGTCATCAGATTATTGCATTAGCACATGGTGCAGATACGGAGCGTCTGAAATACGGGCACAGAGGCTGCAACCATCCTGTTAAAGACCTTAAAAAGGACCTTACTTATATTACTTCTCAAAACCATGGATATACCATTATACCTGATTCATTGGACAAGGAAATAGCCGAAATCAGCCATATCAGCATGAATGACGGGACAATAGAAGGTGTGCGTTATAAAAACAAGCCTGTGTTTACCGTACAATTCCATCCTGAAGCGTCTCCGGGACCGAAAGATACGGCTTACTTAATGGATGAATTTATTGAGTTAATGAAGAATCATGGAAAGGAGAAATGCTAATGCCACTAAGGAGCGATGTAAAAAAGGTTTTGGTAATCGGTTCGGGACCTATTATAATCGGCCAGGCTGCTGAATTTGATTATGCAGGTACTCAGGCATGCAGAGCTTTGAAAGAAGAAAATATAGAGGTTGTATTGGTAAACAGTAACCCTGCAACCATTATGACAGATAAAAATATTGCAAATAAGGTATACATTGAACCTCTGACTCCTGAAATTCTGAAAAAAATCATAAAAAAAGAAAAACCTGACAGCATTCTTCCAACTCTTGGCGGACAAACAGGACTGAATCTTGCAATGGAGCTTGCTGAAGAAGGTTTTCTTGAGAAAAACGGAGTAAAGCTTCTTGGTACAGCGGTTGAAGCTATTAAAATGGCAGAAGATCGCCAGGAATTTAAAAATACCATGGAAAGAATTGGTGAGCCTGTCATTGCAAGCAAAGTTGTGGATAATTATGAGGATGCTTTAATATTTGCAAAAGAAATCGGCTTTCCTGTTATTGTACGACCTGCGTATACTCTTGGTGGAACAGGCGGCGGTATTGCATATAATGAAAAGGAATTGGATGAAATTGCTCATAATGGATTGAGGCTCAGCAGGGTGCATCAGGTGCTGATCGAAAAATGCATATCCGGCTGGAAAGAAATTGAATACGAAGTGATCAGGGACAGCAAAGGCAATTGTATAACGGTTTGCAACATGGAAAACATTGACCCGGTTGGTGTTCATACAGGCGACAGCATTGTTGTAGCCCCTTCCCAAACCCTAACGGATAAAGAATACCAAATGCTGAGAAGCGCTGCTTTGAACATCATTTCAGCACTTGGAATAGAAGGCGGCTGCAATGTCCAGTTTGCTCTTAATCCATACAGCTTTGAATATGCAGTTATTGAAGTAAATCCAAGAGTCAGCCGTTCAAGTGCACTGGCTTCAAAAGCAACAGGTTATCCAATCGCAAAGGTGGCAACCAAAATTGCTATTGGATATGGACTTGATGAGATTCAGAATGCTGTTACAAAGAAAACATTTGCATGCTTTGAGCCAACCCTTGATTATGTAGTAGTAAAAATACCAAAGTGGCCCTTTGATAAATTTGTGAAAGCCAAGAGAACTCTTGGAACACAAATGAAAGCTACCGGTGAAGTCATGGCAATAAGCTCTTCCTTTGAAGCGGCACTGATGAAAGCAATACGCTCATTGGAGCTTGGATTATTCAATATTGAAATAGAAAGCTTAAAGGAGCTTTCAACCGAAGACATCCGTTTAAAAATAAAAAATGTTGATGATGAAAGAATTTTTGTAATAGCAGAAGCACTGAGAAGAGGAATTACGGTCAAGGAAATAAACGATATAACAAAAATTGATTTGTTTTTCCTGGAAAAGCTTCATTCGCTTGTACAGATGGAATTAAAGCTTAAATCAATGAACATTGAACAATTGGACAAAGATACCCTGTTAAAAGCCAAAAAAATGGGATATACGGATAAGGTCATAGCTGAATTTATTAACAGCTCAAAGGAGAAGATAAAAGAATTAAGGAAAAAATATCACATTTATCCTGCTTATAAAATGGTTGATACCTGTGCAGCCGAATTTGAAGCAGTTACACCGTATTATTACTCAACCTATGATGAATATTGTGAAGTGAAGTCTTCCGACAAAAAGAAGGTGCTCGTTATAGGTTCAGGCCCCATACGCATCGGTCAGGGAATAGAATTTGACTACTGCTCTGTTCATTCTGTATGGGCTTTGAAAGAAGCAGGCTTTGAAACAATTATTGCAAACAATAACCCGGAAACCGTAAGTACGGATTTTGATACTTCCGACCGTCTGTATTTTGAACCGCTTACTCCCGAAGATATCGAGAATATAATCGAAAAAGAAAAACCTTACGGTGCAATTGTTCAATTTGGAGGTCAAACAGCCATTAAGCTTACCAAAACGCTGAAAGAGCTTGGAGTCAATATTTTAGGTACCAGCGCGGAGGATATCGATGCAGCCGAAGACCGGGAGAAGTTTGATAAAATTCTGGAGCAGTGCAGTATACCGCGACCGGCCGGAAAAACAGTGTTTACTCTTGACGAAGCTTTGCAGGCTGCCAGTGAATTAGGTTATCCCGTGCTGGTCAGACCTTCCTACGTTTTGGGAGGCCAGGGCATGGAAATTGCCTATAATGACAATGATATTGCTGAATTTATGGGTCTTATCAACAAAGTGAAGCAAGAGCATCCCATATTAATCGATAAATATATGATGGGAAAAGAAATAGAAGTGGATGCCATATGTGACGGTGATGATATCCTTATTCCTGGTATCATGGAACATTTAGAACGTGCCGGGGTACACTCCGGAGACAGTATTTCCGTATATCCAACACAAACCATTGATAAAAAATATAAAGACATTATCGTGGATTATACGTATAAACTGGCAAAGGCATTGAATGTTATAGGACTTTTGAATATACAGTTTGTTCTGTTTAAAGATCAGGTATACGTAATCGAAGTAAACCCCCGTTCAAGCAGAACGGTGCCTTATATTAGCAAGGTAACCAATATTCCAATGGTAAATCTTGCAACAAAAGCCATACTGGGAATGAAGCTCAAGGATTTAGGCTATGGCACCGGGTTATACCCTGAGGGGAGATTTGTGGCTGTCAAGGTACCCGTATTTTCATTCGAAAAGCTGCATGATGTGGATATCAGCTTAGGACCGGAAATGAAATCGACAGGGGAAGTACTTGGCATATCGGATAATTTTTCAGATGCACTGTATAAAGGATTGCTTGGAGCAGGATTCAAAATACCCAAGAAAGGCAGTGTGCTTCTGACGGTAAGAGATACGGATAAAAATGATTTGATTCCAATCGCACAGGATTTTGAAAAGCTTGGCTTTAAAATATATGCAACCGGCAATACCGCTCATACTTTGCACAGTAATTATGTGGCAGCAAGTGCCGTTAAAAAGATTGGAGATGGTTCTCCGGATATTTTGGATATGATTCAGTCAGGGAAAATTGATTTGGTTATTAATACGCCAACCCGCGGCAGGCAGCCGGGAAGAGACGGCTTTAAAATCCGCCGGAAAGCCGTGGAACATTCCATACCATGTCTGACATCAATTGATACGGCAAGAGCAGTCGTAGAAACATTAAAGCTGAATCTGGACGAGAAAGATGTGGAAGTAATTGATATAACCAAAATATAAAAGATATGATCAAGTGTTCCATATTATTCGTGAAATAAGACCATATAGTACTATGCATTATATTTTATAGCAGGGGCGGACGACCCTGTCCGCCCGGAATTCAATATTATAATTATAAGACCTCATAAAGGATGATAGTAATGTATAAACAAGTAAATATATGCAAAATCACCTATAAAAATGAAATTGCGCCTGGCATCATTGACATGAAGGTAACCGGAAATTATTTATGTAAACATATAAAGCCCGGACAGTTTTTAAATATAAAATGCTGTGACGGATTATCAACTATTCTAAGAAGACCTATCAGTATCTGTGATGTTGATTATGCAAAAAATGAAATAAGATTTATATTTCAAATAAAAGGGGAAGGCACCAGGCTTCTTGCAAAAAAAAATATTGATGATACAATTGACATATTAGGTCCATTGGGAAATCCATTTACCATTGACCCAAAATACTCTTCTCCCATACTGGTAGGAGGAGGCATTGGTGTTTTTCCGCTTCTAATGCTTGCAAAGGAATTAAGGACCAAAAGCCCCAGAATACTGCTTGGTTTTCGAAATAAAGACCTTATAGTCCTTGAAGAAGAATTTAAGTGCATCAGTACCCACACTTTTATTGCAACAGATGACGGAAGCGTTGGCCACAAAGGTTATGCCACCGATATGCTTTCAGATTATTTGCAGTCCGGCCTTGGAGATATCGTTTATGCATGCGGACCTGAACCAATGCTGAAAATCACGCAAAAAATCTGCAAAAATTATAACATTCCATGTCAGCTTTCCTTGGAACAAAGAATGGGCTGTGGAATTGGCGCATGTCTGGTTTGTGCGTGCAAGACCGTCAGCGCCGATAATAACTGGGAATATAAGCATGTTTGCAAGGACGGGCCTGTTTTCCGGGGAGATGAGGTGATATTTGATGACTGAATTGAACGCAGATATTAATATGAAAGTGAATATTGCCGGAGTCGTTTTAAATAATCCTGTTATAACCGCATCAGGTACTTTTGGTTTTGGAAGGGAATACGGAGAATATTATGACCTTAATCAATTAGGAGGAATATGTGTAAAGGGGTTGACCTTAACACCTCGTCAAGGCAATAAACCACCGCGAATTGCCGAAACCCCTGCAGGAATTTTAAACAGTGTGGGCCTGCAAAATCCCGGAGTAAAACATTTTATAGAAAATGAGATTCCTTTTTTAAAAAAGTACAGTACAAAAATTATTGCCAATATATCGGGCAACAGTGTGGAAGAATACTGTACTATGGCTGAAATACTGAGTGACAGCGATGTAGATATGATAGAAATGAATATATCATGTCCAAATGTGAAGGAAGGCGGTGTCGCATTTGGCACCAGTGCGAAAACTGTCAATGACATAACACGACAAGTCAAAAAATGCTGTCAAAAACCTTTGATTGTCAAATTATCGCCAAATGTCACCAATATACAGGAAATTGCAAAATCTGCGGAGGAAGCAGGTGCTGACGCATTATCCCTAATTAACACGCTTTTAGGGATGGCAATCGACATAAATACCAGAAGACCAATTCTGAAAAACAATGTGGGCGGACTTTCAGGTCCTGCTGTAAAGCCTGTGGCAGTACGAATGGTTTGGCAGGTATCCACAGTTGTTAATATTCCTGTTATCGGAATGGGAGGAATCATGTCAGGTGACGACGCTGTCGAATTTATGCTTGCAGGAGCTTCCGCGGTTGCTGTTGGAACTGCAAATTTTGCAGACCCTCTGGCAGCCGTAAAGGTTTTGGACGGATTAAAAGAATATTTGCTTAAAAACAACATTAAAGATGTGAATGAAATAGTAGGAAAGGTTGAGATATACGAATGACAAAGCTGATTCTTGTAAGGCATGGAGAAGCAGAAGGCAATATAAACAGAAGATTTCACGGACATTACAATTCCCATTTAACCGAAAACGGAAGGCTTCAGGTACAAAGGCTTGCGGAAAGACTGAAAAAGGAAGAAATTGATGTACTGTATTCCAGTGATTTGGACAGAGCCTATGAAACAGCAAAATATATTGCAAAAGTAAAAAGACTTGATATCAAAGTAATCGAAGGACTTAGGGAGATTTATGGCGGTGCCTGGGAAAATGTACCCTGGGCTGATTTGCCAAAACAATGGCCGGAAGCTTATGACCATTGGGAAAACAAGCCTCATCTTCTGAAAATGCCGGATGGGGAATCAATGGTAGAATTCCAGAACAGAGTTGTAAAAGAAGTGTTAAAAATCATTGATGAAAATAAGCATAAAAGCATATGTGTTGTAACTCATGGAACGGCTATTAAAGCATTATTATGTTTCTTTTATAATAAGCCTCTTGAAGAAATTATCAATATCCGCTGGCATGATAACGCTTCCTTTTCCGTCGTACATATAAACGAACATACATACAATGTGGTTATTGAAGGGGACAATACCCATCTTGGCGAGCTGAGCACATTGGCAAAACAGGATTGGTGGAGGAAGTAAATCAGCTTATGATTCCTGCATTTTTTAATATAAAGGTGCCGATAAAACAAGTAATCATCGACAAAAAAGTGGATACAAGCACTATATTCGCACTGAGCTCGGAATCACTTTTCATGGCTCTGGACATGATATAGCTGCTTACAGCCGTTGGAGCTGCAAAGTACACAAAAAGTATGCCTATATCCGTGTTTTTAAAGCCCATCAATAAAGCAACAGGAATAAATATAGCAGGCAGAACGGCAGTTTTTATAAATGCTGCGGCAACCGACATAACAAAAGTACGTTTAATGCCTACGATGGTCAGTGAACTGCCTATGGTCAGCAGTGCAAGCGGTGTTGCCAGATCGGACAATATATTGAACGTATTCGATACAATCAAAGGCAGCTTTATATGAAAAGCTGAAAATGGAATCCCCATAAAGCATGCAATAATAAGTGGATTCTTTGCTATATTGAGCATCGTCTTCACAAATCCGCCTGATTCTGCATTTTCGCCAGTAGCAGACAGCAATATTACTGCAAGAATGTTCAACACAGGTACAATAAACGCAAGCACAATGGATGCTTTTGCAACGGCCTCCTGTCCTAATATGCTCATTGTCAGGGGTACGCCGATTAACGCAAAATTTGAACGATATGCACCTTGCACAAAAGAACCAAGGGACTGTTTGTTTTTAATAAAAAATGAACCTGCAAACCACACAGTTATATATATTAAAATGGTCATGCTGATAGTAAATATAATAAGTTTTAAATCAAATTCCTGCCGGATATCAGCGGTTGAAACATTCAGAAACAGCATGGCAGGCAAAGCTGCCTTGAAAACCAAATTAGAAGCCGTATTATTAAAGCTTTCGGTTATTATATTTAATCTTCTAAAAATTAATCCCAGTATCACGATTAGAAATACAGGGAGAACAGCATTGGTTGTAAAGACAAAGCTTTGTATCATTTTTTCTCCTACCTAATAATGAAATGTATACGTAATTATATCAAATCAGTAATTAGAGTGCAACGTATTGTTTATTTATGATTTACAGGAAAAATTATAAAATACATAGTTCAGGAGGTTTTTTATGTTATCAAAAGAAAGGATAATGGAAATTTTAAAAGAAGCAGGAGTACTATTAGAGGGACATTTTCTTTTAACTTCAGGAAGGCACAGCAATAAATATTTACAATGTGCTAAAATATTTCAGTATACCAAATATAGCGAAGAATTGTGCAGGGAACTTGCAGAAAAATTCAAGGATGATGGGGTTGATGTAGTAATTGGTCCTGCAATCGGTGCTATCCAGATGTCATATGAAGTAAGCCGCTGGCTGGGAGTAAAAAATATTTTTGCCGAACGTGAAAACGGTGTCATGACGCTTCGAAGAAACTTCACCATTGAAAAAGGGCAGAGAGTGCTGGTTGTGGAGGATGTGGTGACAACAGGAGGCTCTGTAAGAGAGGTTATCAGGATCGTAGAGGAGGCAGGAGGAAAAGTCATAGGCGTAGGCTCTATTGTAGACAGGACAGGTGGAAAGATTGACTTCGGATATAAATATGAATCGGTTATTTCCATGGAAGTGGAATCTTATGAGGCTGAAAATTGTCCTTTATGCAAGGAAGGAATACCGGTGATAAAGCCCGGCAGCAGAAATATAAAGTAGCAGTACTTTATATGATGGAGGGGCGGACGACCCTGTCCGCTCATAAACCATCAGACGTCATCCAAATTTTTTATCATCAAAACATGCGGAATATTTTCTTCCAAAAATTCATCGGAAACAGAATGATAACACAGCTTTTCATAAAATCCAATTGCCTGTTTCTGAGCATGTAATTTTAATTTGGTAATTCCTTTTTCCAGAGCGACTTCTTCTAATGCCTTGACAATGGCTTTTCCAATGCCGTATTTGCGATAAGACTCTAAAACGCAAATTCTTTCCAGCTTTCCTACGTTATCAACAACTCTGAATCTTCCTGTGCCAACAGGCTGATTTCTACAGTAGACTAAAATATGCTCGCATTCACCGTTAAGATTGTCGTATGCGTCATATTCATTTTCCTCCGGCACTCCTTGTTCTTTCACAAAAACTTCTTTTCTAATATTCAAAGCTTTTTTTAAATCATTTTCATCTTTAATTCTTATCGATTTCATGGTATCCGTCCTTTCCAGATATTCCACTGCCTTATTTAAAAAATAGTTTTTAAACTGCAGAAATTAGTATATCATAATTTTCTGATTCCAGCTAATATAAACTATATTTTATTGACACGATAAAAGCAGAATGTTATAATAATTAATCGTTAACTATCTAATAATTATCATGTTAACGATTAATAAGTTAATTATATCCATATAATATAAAAGGTGGTGAGAAAACAAAACAAATGGATAATCATTCTGAAAACAAAGTAAGCAATAAAGAAATTATTCATCAGCTGATTAGTTTTGCTATGAAGCATAGAAAAATTATGCAGAGCTATCTTGATGAAACAGGTGTTTATCAAGCACAACATAAATTATTGATGGAAATCTCAAAAAACCAAAATACTTCGCAAAAGGACATTGCTGCGTCTATGGATATATCACCGGCAGCCATAGCAGTATCCCTGAAAAAGTTGGAAAAAGGAGGTTACATCAATAAAGAAATGGATGAAGGGGATAACAGGCTGAATCAAATTACCATCACTGAGAAAGGAAACAAAGTTGTAGAACAAAGCAAACAGATATTTGACTTCACAGACCGCAAGGTCTTGGAGGGATTTACGGAAGAAGAGAAGTTAACCCTGTCTGTTCTGCTGAAGAAGCTGGATGCAAATTTGGTCAGAATGGAAAATGAGATAAAACTAAAAAAATGAAAGGATAGCATGCAATGAAACGTTATTGGAAATATGCAAAACCATATCTGTCAGCATTTATCATCGGGCCGATTCTTATGATTGTTGAGGTAATCGGTGAAGTAGTAATGCCTCTGTTGCTGAGCAAAATCATCGATAATGGAGTAAGCGGAGGCAGAGGAATTGCTTATATTTTAATAATGGGTATAACCATGGTCATTACAGCACTATTCATGATGGCAGGCGGCATAGGAGGAGCATATTTTGCCATTAAGGCTTCCTCCGGATTTGCAAACGATTTGAGAAAAGATATGTTCAGAAAAATTCAAAAATTTTCTTTCAAGAATATTGATCAGTATTCTACAGGTTCACTAGTTACTCGCTTAACCAATGACATCACCCAGGTACAGAACATGATTCAGATGATGATGAGAATGGCTTTAAGGGCACCCGGAATGCTTATCGGAGCACTCATTATGGCTTTCACATTGAATCCCAGTCTGGCATTGGTTATTCTGTGCGTAATACCTTTATTGGCTATTGCAATCTACTTTATTATGAATGTTGCTTTCCCACGGTTTAAAATCATGCAGAAGAAGCTTGATAATTTGAATACCGTTACTCAGGAAAATTTAACCAACATTCGAGTTGTAAAATCTTTTGTCAGAGAAAGCTATGAAGAAGAAAAATTCACAAAAGCCAATACAGACCTGAAAGACAGCACCATTAACGCAATGAAGGTTGTCATTTTTACCATGCCGGTTATGACACTGGCAACGAATATCACCACACTGGCTGTTGTTTGGTTTGGCGGAAACCAGATTATCGTTGGCAGCATGACTACCGGTGTTCTGACCGCATTTGTAAACTATGTGGTACAGATACTCATGTCATTGATGATGGTTTCCTTGATTATTTTAAACAGTTCCAGAACTCTTGCATCAGCAAAACGTATCAACGAAGTGCTTTGCACAGAGATTGACATAACAGATGAGAACGCTTTAAAAAAGGAAGCTACTGTTCAGCACGGTAAAATTGAATTCAAGGACGTTTATTTTAAATATTATAAAAACAATAAAAAATGGGTTCTCGAAAACATTAATTTTGTATTGCATCCGGGAGAAACCGTGGGTATCATCGGTTCAACCGGCAGCGGAAAATCAAGTCTTGTGCAGCTGATTCCAAGACTTTACGATGTTGACCGTGGAGAGGTACTGGTTGATGATGTCAATGTAAAAGACTACTCGCTTAAGAACCTTCGCAACGGAATCGGCATAGTATTGCAGAAAAACGTCTTGTTTTCTGGCAGCATCATGGAAAATTTAAAATGGGGAGATGAAAATGCAGATGAAAATACCATCTATAAATATGCAGAATACGCACAGGCGCATGGATTTATCAGCTCATTCAAGGAAGGTTATGATACCGAACTGGGACAAGGCGGTGTCAATGTTTCCGGCGGTCAAAAGCAAAGATTATGTATTGCCAGAACGCTTTTAAAGAAACCGAAAATACTGATTCTGGACGACAGTACCAGTGCCGTCGATACAGCAACCGAAGCAAAGATCAGACAAAGCCTGAAAAACGAATTAAAGGATACAACAAAAATCATCATTGCACAAAGAATTTCTTCCGTAATTGAGGCAGATAAAATCATTGTTCTTGATGACGGAAAGATTGTCGGTATGGGTTCGCACGAAGAATTAATGCAAAGCTGCGAAACATATACAGAAATATATTACTCACAAATGGATAAGAAGGTGACCGCATAATGAGCCACATTAGTGAAAAAAGAAAAGAAGAATTACTAAACAGATATGGGGGTAAAACAGATAGCGCTATTGGCGGCCCCGGAAGGACTAAAGCAGTTGGCCCCAGAATGATGAGACCCGGCGGTCCCGGAAGACCCGGAGGTCCTCATGCTGCTATGGCCGGGGGTAAACCGAAAAACGCATCTGCAACTGTTAACAGACTGCTTGCTTATATCGGACGTGACAAGATAAAAATTCTGTTCGTTTTTGCCTGTGTATTGGGCGGTACTTTGGCCAACTTAAGCGGCAGCTATCTTTTGAGACCTATTATTAATAACCTGGTATTGGAAAATCGAACTGCTGAGGAAAAAATAGCGAACCTCATAGTTGGCTTACTCATTATGGCAGGCATCTATATTGTCGGGATTGTATGCTCCTACCTGCAGCAGAGAATTATGATAGGAGTATCCCAGAACGCACTGATTCGAATCAGGAAAGAATTATTCAGCAAGATTCAGAAATTACCGGTGAAGTATCATGATACGCATACTCACGGTGATATCATGAGCCGCTTTACAAATGACCTTGATTCGGTGGGTGAGATGCTTAATCATACCTTATCACAGATTTTTTCAGGTGCCATTACCTTAATTGGTACTATGACACTGATGTTTGTAACGAACTGGATACTGGCAGTGGTAACGATTATAACAGTACCTCTTTTAATTTCCGCAGCCAACATGCTCGGAAAGCAAAGCAGGAAATATTATAAAGGCCAGCAGCAGGCACTGGGTGCAGTCAACGGGTACATTGAGGAAACTGTTACCGGGCAGAAAGTAATAAAGGTATTCTGCCATGAGGAAACTACGGTGGAAGAATTTGAATTGCTAAATGATGATTTGCGTAAAAAACAAATTAAGGCACAATTTTTCGGCGGCATTATGGGACCTGTTATGGGTAATTTAAGCCAGATAAGCTATGCGTTGTCCGCAACGGTGGGCGGTATTTTGTGTCTGGTGAAAAATTTTGATATCGGTGGTCTAACGATATTCACCAACTATTCAAGGCAGTTTTCCAGGCCGGTCAGCGAATTGTCAATGCAGATGAACACTATTTACTCTGCATTGGCAGGGGCAGAAAGAGTTTTTGAAGTAATGGATGAGACTCCCGAAACGGCAGAGCCAGCAGATGCCATTGAAATTTGCGCTGAATCCAATCGGATTGAAGGAGCAACATTGATAAAAGGTGAAGTAACTTTGAAGAATGTAAGCTTCGGTTACAATCCGGGAAAACCGGTACTAAAGAACATCAATGTAACTGCAAAGCCCGGTCAAAAAATTGCTTTCGTCGGCTCTACAGGTGCAGGAAAAACAACCATCACTAATCTAATCAACAGATTCTATGAAATTGAGGAAGGCCAGATACTCATTGATGGAATTAATATTAAGAATATCAAGAAGGATTCATTGAGAAGCAATATTGCCATGGTACTGCAGGATACCCATTTGTTTTCCGGTACGGTCAGAGAGAATATCCGGTACGGACGTCTGGATGCAACCGATGAAGAAGTGATAACCGCAGCAAAAATTGCAAGTGCTCATTCCTTTATTGAGAAGCTGCCCAATGGATATGATACAGTACTGGAGGGAGATGGCGCTAATTTGAGTCAGGGCGAGCGTCAGCTTCTGAATATTGCGCGGGCTGCTATTTCAAAGGCTCCTATTCTGATACTTGATGAGGCTACCAGTTCGGTTGATACGAGAACAGAAAAGCACATTGAACGTGGTATGGATCAACTCATGAAGAACAGAACTACTTTTGTCATCGCACACAGACTGTCTACGGTTCGTAATGCAAACCGGATTATTGTGCTGGAGCATGGCAATATTATCGAACAGGGGACCCATGAAGAGCTTCTCGCTTTGGGCGGCAGATATTATCAGTTATATACCGGAGCAATTGAGCTGGATTAAGAATTGAATCATGTTTAATTTGGGCGGACAGGTCGTTCGCCCATACCGCTATACATAAAACTTAAATATTAATTTAAATTTTCTCTTTACAAACTGCCGCTTTATGTATTATAATATAAAAGTCGCAGGAAATGGCCCTATCGTCTAACGGCTAGGACGCCGCCCTCTCACGGCGGTAACAGGGGTTCGAATCCCCTTAGGGTCACCATTTATAAAGCCACGTATTCAATGAATACGTGGCTTTTTTAGCATTCAAAAGTAGAATTGTTGATTATTTTAACTTTGCCGGAGCCCTTTAATTTTTCCATTAAATCAAACAAAGCGTTATCCTTACTTTTTGCCTCTAACATAACGTCAAAGTCACGACCTAAGTTTTTTGCTATATCTAAGAAGCTTAAAAAGTCGTCCAAATCAATCAAATCTGCATGGCTGCGAAAATCTTTTTTACTTTTTGGGCTTGAAAAATGTATTTTGGGCTGAAAATATTCATTATTCCAGGTATCAAAGATTTCAGGAAGAATATCCTTGATGCTTTCACCGGCATTATTGCATTGATAATGATGAACATCAAATACCATAGGTATTTTTAAGGATTTACATATTTTAAGAACCTCAGCCGCATTATATGATTTGTCATCATTTTCGAGTATTATTCGATTCTGGATGTAGGGAGGAAGCTTCGAGAAATTTTTTATGAATCTTTCAGCGGAAAGCTCTTTGCTTCCATACACACCACCTACATGCAAAACAAGTTTATATCGTTTATCTTCCAGACCCATGGCTTTCAATACATTATAGTGATATTCCAGGTCTCTTAAAGAATCTTTAAAAACCTTTTCATCAGGGCTGTTTATTAAGGTGAAATGGTCGGGATGTGCACTTACCCTTATATTGTTTTCCTTAACAAAATCTCCAATCTCTCGGAATTCCTCAATAAATGTATCATAGTAATTCCATTTTTCAATGGACGGATAGGTTGCCAACGGAACTAATTTTGATGTAAAGCGGTATACATATATATCATTAGCTGCACAAAATCTTAAAATTCTAAGTGTATTTTGCAAATTTGTCTTTGTAAGCTTTTCAAGTCTATGCCTCTTTCCATCATTATTTTCTATTTTATTATACGAAGTAACCGTTACCGTTTTAGAAGGAGATGCATCCTCAAGATTTAATGTCATTGCTACAAAACCTAAACGAACAATCATATTATTCACCACCTACATTATTTTGGAATTGAATTGATAATAGAACATTTATAAGCCGATGATATACATAATGTATTTATGGTATACTTCGTTTGAATGATTATTTATATATATATCTTTTATTCTATGATTAAGTGCGAATGAATAAACATGAATATAGAATGATATTTATGGGGGAATGTGCGTTGAAGATTGATAAAAAATCACTGCTTTATGGAACTGCCGTATTAACAGCAGCAAACATTTTTGTACGCTTATTGGGATTTATATATCGAATTTTCTTAAGCAGAACCATAGGACCTCAAGGCATTGGAATATCCCAGCTTATTTTTCCTCTGTTTATGATTGCAATATCCATTACATCTTCAGGATTATCAATAGCCGTATCGCGATTAGTTGCTCAGCGCAATGCAGAAAGGGATTATGCAGGCATTAAAATGGTAGTAACGGCTTCTTCGTTCATCGTGTTTATCCTTTCAGTAATAGTTTCACTTTTAATTTATATGAATAGCAATTTTATAATAAGTCATATTCTGCGTGAGGAAAGGGTACGAATAGGACTGTATATTATTACTCCCTGTATATTAATCTCCGGTCTGGGTTCTGTTTTAAAGGGGTATTTTTATGGTTTAAAAAATGTTCACCCGTCTGCTTTGGCAGAGATTGTAGAGCAAATTGTCAGAATGTTTTTGGTATTTTCCTTGCTGATATATATTCCAAATAAATCGGATGAAATCTCTGCGGCAATCATTGTATTCGGCATGGTTATAGGAGAATTGGCAAGCATGCTTTATTTATCCCATACCTACAAAAATTCCGTCGGAAATGCAAGGGCATTTTCCAAAAAGAACAAGCATAGTCTGACAGAAACTTTTGGGCAAATCCTGTCTATTGCTGTTCCGGTTTCTATTACACGCATAGTCATGTCTCTGTTAAATGCGGCAAATTCAATCCTGATACCAAGACAACTAATGGCTTCCGGTATGACAAATCATGAAGCAGTGGGGATATATGGTATTGTTACAGGTATGGTTATGCCTCTGTTATTTCTGCCTTTTACCATTATTTCATCCCTGTCTGTCATGATAATCCCGAACATTTCGGAAAACATGACCATCAAAAACTATACCGATATCAAGATTAAGATATACAAAAGTATTCGGATAAGCAGCATAACCGCATTTTTCTTCATGGGGATCCTGATACCCTTTGGGTATCCGATTGGCATGATTTTGTATAATCAGCCTCTCGTAGGAAAATATATCATACCGCTTGCAAGCGTTTTGATATTCCAGTGTCTTCAGCATAATCTGTCAAGCATATTAAACGGCTTGGGAAAACAAAACATTGCTGCATTGAATATCATTATAGGAGGCTTCATTCAAACCGGCTGCACTTATTATCTGGCATGCAAACCGGAATGGGGAATAAAGGGATATATTTTAGGCTATATTCTTAGTACAATAACGGTCTTTCTTTTGAATTTCATCCATGTTATAATGACAATAAATATACGGTTTGAAATAAATAAGTGTTTCATTCAACCTGCCTTAATATCTTTATTTATGGGATTGGCTATGCGTTTATTATACATCTTCCTGGTTCATTCCCATATAACCTATGGAATTGCACTGGTAATTTGCCTGCTTTGTGGTTTTATAATTGAAGTACTGTTTCTTATGCAGACCGGTGTTTCACAAGTTCATATATTCAGGGCAGGCAGAAAACAGAGTATTTACAACAGAACAATCTGATTGTAAAATGATAATGGTATTGAATAATATGAATAGTAAAATGCGAGGATAGTTATATGAATCAACAAATGACAAAAAAAGAGAGAATCGAGTATATTGATGTGCTAAGAGTAATATCCATGCTGTCCGTTGTTTTTATGCATACGGCTGCCGGTTCCTTAAGAGGCAATATAGGGTCTCTTACATGGCATGTATCCAATGTACTTACATCAATTATGTGTACAAGCGTACCAATATTTTTCATGATTTCAGGCGCAATGTTAATGAGCAGCAAAAAGACCGAATCCATACAATACATGTATAAAAACCGTTTTCCAAAGGTTTTTGTTCCTTTTGTCATTTGGTCGTTTGCGGCAATTCTATATTTTATTTTGCTTAAGTATATTTTTACAGGCGTCATAGACAAGGAAATCGCTGCACAAAAAATCAAAAATATTATGAGTCAGGCAACCACTGTCCATTTGTGGTTTATGTATGCTCTTATTCCAATGTACATTTTATCGCCTTTATTAAAAAAGCTTGTGGATTCACTCAATCGTAGCCTCGCCGGATATATGCTGATACTCTGGCTGATTTTTAGTTCAGTCCTTCCGACTATTGCCGTTTTCGTGCCTGAAAATTATAAATCCTTCTTTACTTTAAACAATGATTTTAACTTAAACTTTATAGGAGGGTACCTGGGATATTTTCTTTTGGGATATTACTTATTCAAGCTGGATAAAAAATTATCCAAAAAACTTTTAATCATCATTATAGTAATAGATACTGCCATAATTTCTTTAGGAACCTGGTACTTTACGCTCAAATTAGGCACGTATCCGGAGCACTTTTTAAGTTATCCTAAAATATTTATGCTTGTTCTTTCAGCTTCAGTTTTTTTGCTCGTAAAGGAATTATTGTCTGATAAGCACCTGCATGGTCCGGTATTAAGTATCATTAACTTTTTGGCCTCGATTTCTTTTGGTGTTTATTTGCTGCATAATTTAATAGTTGACTTCATTTCCAATATTATAAATCTTTGGCCTGCAAGCTCTTTATTCAACCTGGTTTTATGCTATTTTATCGTACTTATTGCTTCTTTTTTGTGTATAATAGTTTTGGCAAGCTTTAAACCCACATGCTTTATATTTACCGGACTTACCTACGATGCTGCATGTAAAACCTGCAATATTCAGTTTTTAATAAGAAGTACCGTTAAAAAGCTTGATACTGCAAGAAACAAATAAATGATTAAGAAACCACTGAGAAGCATGTGTTAAAATATATCTGCGGGATTATATAAATAGATACTTCTCCTCATATATTTTATTCCATTGATAAGATATACTGAAATGGGGAGGTGTATTCTATGGAAAGAACACGTTTTTTCAACAATAACAGGGGGTTCTGTTACACTTTTTTACTGTATCATGATTACGGCAATATTAGGTTTTTGTGCCATTGTTTATGATGTTGGATATATAATGCTTGAGAAACAGACTTTTCAGAATGCTATTGATGCAGCAGCATTAACCATTAAAGGAAACAATGTAAATGTAGGAATGAAAGTACCCAATGCCGATTATAGGGGTAGGATGCATATTAACGAAAAACAGTATTGTGTTTAACGGAAGTAATGTATATAAGGCACCCGGGAATGCAATCTGCTTTTATTCTGAAACAGGTAATATTATTTTCAATGGATCAGATTCAGAAATACATGGAGTCATATATGCCCCTAAAGGCACTGTTATATTTAACGGAGCCAATCAGACAGTGTATGGCAGAGTAATTGCAAACAATATTATTTTCAACGGTCAGGGATTAACCGTAATAGGCCAGGAAAATGATTGGAAAAGCATTCCTTCAAAAGGAGCTAAGCTTGTCAATTAAAAATTCATGGTTGTATATCGATAAAAAACGTATCAGGAAAAGTAATCTATAAATATTAAACATGTTTCTGTAAAAACTATAGTCAGATAACATTATAAAATAGTAAAAGGAAGGCTTATCTGACTATGATGATATTTTCTAGCCATAAATTAATCCAGGCAAACAATATGAATACCTTAGTACTATACTTAAATCCAAGGTTGACCGAATTTGCAAGAGATTTTGAAGATTACCAGGATACTCAGAAAAAAAGCACTATCAGGCAAAACATAAATAATTATATAAAAGAAAAGCTTCCAAATACAAAAATTGATATTATTAAAATAATGATCGGGCCCATGTTATTGACTGTTTTTACCTTCGGCATGTTATTGACGGATGAGTCGAATCCAACCGTTACTAAAGCCTATGCATCGCAGGCTATTGAATATGCCAACAGAATCTTCATAAACGGTGCACCATATAACTTTTCAAAGCCTGCCATGATTATTAACGGGACGACCTATGTTCCGGTACGTGAAATTGCTGAAGCTTTAGGCGCAGAGGTTTGGTGGAATGGGGAGACCGGTACGGTAGGAATTAACAAAGGAAATACAAAAATAGCTTTTGTTGTCGGTTCAAATACTGCAAGAGTTAACAACAACAAAATATTCATGCAGCCATCTTTCATAGACAACGATAAAACAATGGTACCCTTAAGGTTTATTAGCGAAGCATTAGGCATGGCCGTAACATGGAATGCCGATACACGCGATATATCCATTTCATCCCAGCCGAGTGACAGCATAAATGAATCCGAAAGCAATACAGTGTCATACAATTCATATACCATAAAATCCGGAGATACCATCTGGGACCTGAGCATTCAATTCGGAGTGCCCATGTCGGAATTGCTTGAAGTAAATAACCTGACAATGAACAGTATTTTATACGTCGGGCAAAAAATCAAAGTACCGGTTCATAAAATACCTGTCAAAGAGCCGGTAAGTGAAAAATATGGAGAATATCTGGATTGGTGGACCGAAGCCCAATACGTTTTTCCAATCGGAAAAGTAGCAACCGTAACGGATTTTAAAACTGGTAAAAGCTTTAAAGTCAAACGAACCATAGGCGCATTTCACGCAGACTGCGAGCCGCTGACAGCCGAAGATGCAGCAATCATAAAAGAAATCTGGGGAGGTACGTACTCATGGAAGGAAAGAGCCGTCATTGTCAATGTGGATGGCAGGAGAATAGCAGCTTCCATGGCTTCAATGCCTCATGATATAGAATATATTACAGACAATAACTTTAACGGACATTTTGACATTCATTTCAAGAACAGCACAAGACATAAAGATGGATTAATTAGTGAAAACCATCAAAAGCAAATAAAAGTTGCAGCCGGATTGCTCTGATGGTAAAAGATTGAGATAGAAAGGAAACAAAATAACGGTGAAGCATGAAATACGATAACATAAAAGAAGCGCGTTTTATATCCCGTCCCAACAGATTTATTGCAAATATTGAAATTAACGGCGAACAACAAGTTTGTCATGTTAAGAATACCGGACGGTGCAAGGAGCTTCTAATTCCTAATGCAGAAATTTATGTTCAGGAATTTGACAATTCCAACAGAAAAACAAAATATGATCTGATTTCTGTTTATAAAGGCAGCAGACTTGTAAATATAGACAGCCAGGTGCCAAATAAGGTGTTCATGGAATGGCTTAAGGCTGGGAATATGTTTGATAGTATTTCTGTCGTCAAAGCAGAGTCTTTATATAAGAATTCACGCTTTGATTTTTATATAGAGGCAGATGGAAAAAAAATATTTGCTGAAGTAAAAGGTGTCACATTAGAAGAAGAGGGTGTGGCACTTTTTCCTGATGCCCCTACAGAACGCGGCGTAAAGCATATTAATGAGCTTTGTGAGTGTTTAATGGAAGGTTATGAAGCCTTCTTGATTTTTATCATTCAAATGAAAGATGTTAAATACTTTGCTCCCAATAAAAAAATGCATAAGGAATTTGCTGAGGCTTTAGAAAAAGCCCAAAGAAAAGGTGTAAAAATTATCGGACTTGATTGTGAGGTTTCCAAAAACAGTATTAATGCAAAAGACTATGTAGAAATAAGAATTTAATGATTCGACGGATATTGACAGCATTTATTCTGAATGATATGATTACTATACTCTTATCAAATATCCATATTCACTCATTTTCATATTATCACATAGAATAATATGAGGTGATGAAAATGGAAATGAATACTGTTTCAGTAAATACAATTGTGATTAAAGATGAGATGAAACACAACGGTGTAACTGTACTAAGCTATAAAATTCAATATCCTCAGTTCAAGTCCTATTATTATCAAATGTCATTGGCATTGATTAACGAGTTCTATAAATCCCAGGCATTTGAATATCAGAAGTACTGTGAAACTGAGCTGTTTAAAGCTGCTGTTGAGCAATATGAATACAGCATGGAAAATAACTATCCGATGCGAGAGTTCGAGGCTTTGGTTGTTTTTGAAGTAACCTATAACAGAGCTTGCATCCTGAGTCTTTATTTTGATAAGTATGAATATACAGGCGGTGCACATGGTAGCACAATCAGAACTTCTCAAACATGGAACCTGCAGAAGCACTATCAGATCAAACTAAATGATTTATATACCTGCCCTGGGAATTACAAAACATACATTCTGAATCAGGTGAAAGTTCAAATAGAGAAAGATCCTTCTATTTATTTTGAAAACTATGAAAAACTCATTGATGAAAATTTCAACGAAAACAGCTTTTATTGTACTCCGCAGGGAGTAGTAGTCTATTATCAACAATATGATATCGCTCCTTATTCCAGTGGTATCAGAGAATTTTTAATCCCTTACGGGCATTGCATTTTGGACCCTGTGAAGAAGTGTTTTGCTATATAGGTATTAATTAATACACCACAATGAAGGAGGAACCTAAATATTGATAAAACTTCTTATACGGTGGTTTATTCGTGATTATGACCATGTTGAAGACAAAAAGGTACGCGAGGCATATAGTGTACTATCAGGTATTTTGGGTATTATATGCAATCTGGTTCTTTTTGTTGTTAAATTTACCATAGGACTTATAATGGACAGCATTGCCATTATTTCCGATGCATTTAATAACTTTTCAGATATGGGTTCCTCATTAATTGCTATTATAGGAGCAAAAATGAGCAATCGCCATCCTGATAAGGAGCATCCGTTCGGACACGGAAGAATTGAATATATTTCAGCATTGATTGTATCATTTATTATTATGCTGGTTGGTTTTGAGCTATTAAAAAGCTCTTTTCAAAAGATTCTGCATCCGGAAGCCATATATTTCAGCTTGCCATTGGTTACTATATTGTTGCTCTCAATGCTGATAAAAATATGGATGTTCAGCTATAACAAATATATTGCAAAAAGAATAAACTCTGGTGTAATTAAGGCAGCCGCATTTGACAGCTTAAGCGACTTTGCCGCTACAGCAGCTGTAATCATATCTACCATAGCAGGTCAATTTATAAGCTTTCCAATTGACGGTATAGCAGGTCTTCTGGTATCTCTTTTTATTATGTATACAGGATTTGAGGTAGCAAAGGACACCATTGGCATTTTATTGGGTACCCCACCCAATAAGGAGCTTGTGAATCAGTTAAACAAAATTATTTTGAGTGCCGACGGTATTATAGGTTCCCATGATTTAATTGTACATGATTACGGTCCCGGCAGGACAATGGTTTCGGTACATGCGGAAGTACCTGATGATGTTGATATTATAAAAACTCACGAAGCAATCGATGCTATTGAACAGCAAATCCTTAATGAAATGGGTATTCACATTGTTATTCATATGGATCCCATATCCGTTAATTGTGAAAAGACAAATGAATTAAAAGACTTGGTAAAAAATATTGTAAAAGATGTGGATGAAAGATTGAATATCCATGATTTTCGTCTGGTAGACGGTGAAAAACAGATTAATATTATATTTGATTTGGAAGTACCATATGATATTCCTGTGTCAAAAAGGGAAGATTTGGTTGAAAGAATAAAAGAAAAAGTTTCGATGGCTGATAAACGATATCATGCAATTATCCAGGTGGATAATTCTTTTTAAATAAGATTAAAGCGAACCTTATATCGGTTCGCTATTTTTTTTTGCAATTTTTTTGGTAAATTATTTTTAAATTTTTATTTAATAATAATTAATTAAAAATTTTATGAATTAAAAAAATGCAATTGATGTAACCGATTTCATTATTTTATTTCAAAGAAATAGAAATAAATTTTTGATGAATGTTGTCAATTGTTTCATTTTCATATGATGAATACATAAAAAAATAATATTTTTTTAAAATAATTGTTGAAAATGCTAAATTAATGTGCTATTATTTTTAATGTATTCGTTAATCTTTTATAAAAGATGAATGAAACCGTTTACATATTAATTTTCATATTTTTTATTTCCGGAGGTAAAATATGAAACTAACCATTAAAGAAATCGCAAAACTTTCAGGTGTATCTCAGGCTACCGTATCAAGAGTATTAAATAATTCGGCTTCTGTAAAGGAAGAAACCAAAAGAAGAATTGAAAAAATTATCGAAGAATATCATTACACTCCAAATGCTGTTGCAAGAAGCCTATCAAAGAATGAAACCAATAATATAGGGGTTATCATTCCGGATATAAGCAACCCGTTTTTTTGTGAAGTCATTAAAGGAGTCAGCTCTGTAGCTAATGAAAACGGACTGAATATTATTCTTTGTGATACTCATGAGAATCAACAAAAGGAAATTCATTTTCTAAACAGTTTAAAAAATGAAAAACTGAAGGGAATCATTATTACTCCCGTCTCAGACACCTATCAGTTTGATTCGGATTATTCAAATTTACTGGAAGGAATGAATGTTCCCATTATTTTAGTTGACCGTGATGTCAAATATTCTAATTTTGACGGTGTATTTATAGATAATATTAAAGGAGCCTTTGAAGCCACATCTGCACTCATTCAGGAAGGTCACAGAAACATTGCCGTTATTGCCGGTCCAACAACTTCAAAGCCCGGACGTGACCGACTTATAGGCTATAAAAAAGCATATATGATGAATAATATTCCTATAAACGAAGAACTAATATTCTACGGAGATTTTGGTCTTGAAAGCGGTTACAATAATGCAAAAAAAATATTGAACAGCAAGCATAAACCAACCGCCATTTTTTCTTGCAATAACCTTATGACCATCGGCGTACTGAAAGCATTAACAGAGCTTCATTTACAAATACCTGATGACATAGCGTTAATAGGATTTGATGATATAGAAATACTTGATACATTGGGATTTAAGATTTCGTCTATTTCAAGACCTACCTTTGAAATGGGCGAAATAGCAATGGAAATGTTAATTAATCAATTAAAGAATAGAAATAAAGCAAAAGATAATACTGTTAATAGAGTTACTCTAATACCGCAGCTTATTCTTCGAGGCTCTGAAAAGTTGATTAGAAAGGAATGAAATGAAATGAAGCACGTAACTGTATTCGGAAGTTTTGTGGTGGATTTAATGGCAAGAGCTCCACATCTTCCAGTTCCAGGTGAAACCGTAAAAAGCTCAATGTTTAAGCTTGGTCCCGGAGGTAAAGGATTTAACCAGGGAATTGCTGCAAAAAGAGCAGGAGCTGATGTAACCATGGTTACCAAGCTCGGAAAGGATTCTTTTGCAGATGTTGCATTAAATAAATTAAAAGAAGAAAACATGTCAACGGAATATGTTTTTCAAACAGATGAAGTTCCCACCGGAACAGCATTAATTATGGTAGATGAAAGGACAAGCCAGAATCAAATTATGGTTACCTTAAGCGCATGTGCTACGTTTGATGACACTGACATTGAAAAAATAACTCCTTTAATTAAAAAATCGGGTTATTTATTGACCCAATTAGAAACCAATGTTGATGCAGTGGAAAAAATCGTAGGCATTGCAAAGGCAAATGGTGTTCAGGTTATTCTTAATCCTGCTCCTATACAGCCCATTCGTGATGAATTGTTTAAAAATATTGATATTATTACCCCAAACGAGGTTGAAGCCTCGATTCTTACAAATGTAGAGATTAAAACACCTGAAGATGCACTAAAAGCAGCAGAAATCCTGATGAATAAAGGTGTTGCCAATGTGGTAATTACTCTCGGAAAAATGGGCGTATTAGCAGTAACCAAAGAAAAGCATCAATTGTTTGAAAACTATGATGTTAAGGTTCTTGATACAACCGGTGCGGGTGATGCCTTTAACGGTGGATTTGTAACCGCTCTATCGGAAGGGAAAGATATTTTTGAGGCATGCTTTTTTGGCAATGTAGTTTCAAATTTATCGGTAACCAAGCTTGGCACATCGGTGGCAATGCCATCAAGAGAAGAAATAGACAAATTTATTAATGAGAATACATGAAGGAGAGGGATGGATTAATGCTTAAAGGCGGAATTTTAAACCCACAAATTGCAAGAGTACTTGCTGAGACAGGTCACAAGGATACAATTGTTGTAAGTGATGCAGGTTTGCCAATGCCATTGGGTGTTGAAAGAATTGACCTTGCATGGAAACCCAATGAACCAGGTTATCTTGAAGTTTTAGAAGAAATTTTAAAGCACATGGTAGTAGAAAAGGCTATTTTAGCCAATGAGCTTATTACCGTCAGCCCCGATATGCACAAAAAAATACTGGAGATTTTGCCCAAAAACATACCTATTGAATATGTGGAACATGTTGAACTAAAAAGATTGACTACAAAAGCCAGAGCAATAATCAGAACAGGAGAATTTACTCCATATCCAAGTGTAATCTTGGTTGCAGGATGTGCGTACTAAGCTATGCGTGCTAAATGTACGTACTTAGATTGGAAGGTGTCTTATGAAAAATGAGTATATTTTGGAACTAAAAAACATTACTAAGGTTTTCCCTGGAGTAAAGGCCTTAGATAATGTCCATCTGTCTGTTAAGCCCGGTGAAGTTCATGCTTTATGCGGTGAAAACGGTGCAGGAAAATCCACTCTGATGAAAATAATATCAGGTGCACAAACAGCTACATCGGGAGATATATATTTTGAGGGCAAAAAAGTAACATACAGCACAACAAAAGAAGCGCAAAATATAGGTATTTCAATGATTTACCAGGAATTTAACCTGGTTCCGTATCTTTCGGTAGCAGAAAATATTTTCATGGGTAAGCTTCCGACGAAAAACGGTATTGTGGACTGGAACAAGCTGTATAAGTCCACCCAGAAAATTTTGGACCGATTGCAATTGAAAATAAGCCCGAAAACTACAGTTTCCAATCTCACTGTCGGTGAAATGCAGATGGTTGAAATTTCAAAATGCTTATCCACTGATTCAAAAGTCATTATTATGGATGAACCTACGGCTGCTCTAACCGAACAGGAGATAGCAACACTGTTTAAAATCATTGAAAGTCTTACATCACAAGGAATAGCAATAATATATATATCCCACAGAATGGATGAAATCTTTGAAATTTCTGACACCATAACTGTTTTCAGAGACGGGAAGCATATAAAAACCATGAAAACCAGTGATACCAATTATGATGAAATTGTTTCGTTAATGGTAGGTCAGAATATTGAAAAGCTTTACCCGGATCGTGAAAAAGTCAGTGACGAAATAGTACTAAAGGTTGAAAATCTCAGTGGAAGAAATGTCCACAATGTTAGCTTTCATTTAAAAAAAGGAGAAATATTAGGCATATACGGTCTAATGGGTGCAGGAAATATTGAGCTTTCTAAAATATTATACGGTGCCTTAAGAAAGGAATCGGGAAAAGTAGAAGTAAACGGAAAGGAACTGCATTGCACCAAACCTTTGGAGGCAATAGAAAAAGGTATTGGGCTTGTACCTGATGATAGAAAAAATGAAGGCCTTGTGTTGATAAGAAGCGTTAAAGAAAATATATCACTTGCCTCATTAAAGAGAATAACAAAGAGCGGAATACTGGATAGAATTGCTGAAAGAAATGCCGTTAAAAATTCAATTGATTCCATGAATATTAAAGTAAGCTCTCCGGAGCAATTGGTCGGCAACCTCAGCGGAGGTAATCAGCAAAAGGTTGTTTTAAGCAAGGTACTCCGTGCAAGCCCGGATATATTGATTCTTGATGAACCGACCCGTGGCGTGGATGTAGGTGCAAGAGCGGAAATATATCAAATCATTGATATATTAACCAAGCAGGACAAAAGCATTATTATGGTTTCGACCGACCTTACTGAAATCTTAGGTATGTCGGACAGAGTATTAATTATGAAAGAAGGTAGAATTGTAAAGGAGGTATTGCGAAAAGATTTTTCACAAGAATTGGTAATAGCTTATGCTTCAGGAGGTATTAAAGGTGAATGAAACAAAAAAAATTTTCAGTAGAATAATGACACAATATCGTTCTTTTGTGATTCTGGCAATTATTTTAGTGATTGCATCTGTCATCGCACCGAATTTTTTATCTTTTAACAATATCACCAATGTTATTCGTCAGGTATCCATTTCTGCAATATTAGCCTGCGGAATGACATTTGTAATTCTGACAGGAGGCATAGACCTTTCGGTAGGCGGAATTTTAGGGATGTCCGGTGCATTATCGGCAGGTGTATTGGCAGCAACAAATTCAGTACTTATTGCAGTTTTGGTAGGTTTAGGATTTGGTTTAATTTGCGGCATATTAAACGGTTTATTTATTTCATATGGTGACCTCCCTCCGTTTATAGTAACATTAGCAACCATGAGCCTTTTTAACGGCAGCTTGTTATTATACACAGCAGGTGCTCCTATTACCGTTGGCAATGCACCATATAAATTCATTGGAAAAGGGGAACTTTTTAATATACCGTTCCCGATTATAATACTGATTATCGTTTATGCAATTGCTTTCTTCATCCTAACATATACTCCTTTTGGAAGAAGTGTATATTCCATTGGTGGTAATGAAGAAGCTACACGTTTATCAGGTATTAATATTAAACTTAATAAAACCTATGTCTATGCCATAAGCGGATTATTATCAGGTCTTGGCGGTATTATTCTTACTGCACGTTTAGGTTCGGCGCAACCCACAGCCGGTCAGGGATATGAGTTGGATGCAATCGCTGCAGTTATTCTGGGCGGAACAAGCCTTTCCGGCGGCCAGGGTTTTGTGCTTCCAACTGTAGTAGGATCGATGATTTTGGGAATACTGACTAATGTATTAACATTACTTAATGTTAATCCTTATGTATCCAACATACTAAAGGGAATCGTAATTTTAGTAGCTGTAATTATTGACAAAAAATTTAAATCATTATCAGCAAAAGCTGAATGATAAAAAATAAGGAGGAGAATTTTATGAAAAAAGGAATTAGAATTTTAACACTGGTATTAAGCTTAGTAATGATTTTTGCATTTATCGGTTGTACAAAAGAAACACCGAATACACAGACAGGTGATAATGGTGCTGCAGGCGGTAAAAAATATAAAGTCGGCTTATCTATGAATACATTGAATAATCCTTTCTTTGTAGATGCTAAAAACGGTGTTCAAAAAGCAGCTGATGAAAACAATGTTGAGCTCATCGTAACAGACGCGCAAAACAGTGCTGCAACACAGGTTTCTGATATTGAAAACCTGATTGCTCAAAAACCGGACCTTATTATCATTGACCCTGCTGATAGTGATGCTATCGTAGCTGCAGTTGAATCATGTAATGCTGCTAATATCCCTGTTATTACCATGGACCGTGAATCCAACGGCGGTGAAGTAGTTGCTCACATTGGATTCAATGCCATTAAATCCGGTAATATCGCAGGCGAATACATTGCAGAGCAACTGAAAGGCAAAACCGATGCAAAAATCGTTGAAATTCAAGGTATTATGGGTACAAACGTTGCCCAAAACAGAAGCAAAGGCTTTAATGAAATTATGGAAAAGAATAATTTGAAGGTTATTGCAAGACAAGCTGCCGACTTTGACAGAGCAAAAGCAATGACCGTTATGGAAAATATTCTTCAGGCAAACCCTGAAATTGATGCCGTATATGCTTCCAACGACGAAATGGCATTGGGAGCTTTGGAAGCAATCAAGGCTGCAGGAAGATTGGATGATATTATATTAGTTGGTTGTGATGCTATTGACCAGTCCCTTGAAAAGATCAGAGACGGTGAAATGGAGGCGACCATAGCTGAACCGCCTTACTTCCTTGGTAAGCAGGCACTTGAAACAGGCCTTGCTGTTTTGAAGGGTGAGACCGTAGAGAAGTCCGTAATTCTTGATAATCAACTTGTTACTAAAGAAAATGTTGACACTCTGAAAACAAGAGACTAATAACTTACAAAGAGGTGTAAAAAATGGAGCTTAATAAATATATTGACCACACGCTCTTAAAAGCCACTGCAACCAAAGAAGAAGTCATTAAGCTTTGCGATGAGGCCAAGGAATATCAATTTGCTTCGGTGTGTGTGAATACTTGTTATACTGAACTGGTGAAAAAAAATCTTGAAGGTTCAGGAGTTGCCACATGTGTTGTTGTAGGATTCCCTTTAGGAGCAATGATGACAAAGGCAAAAGCCTATGAAGCAAAAGTTGCGGTTGAAGCCGGGGCCGATGAAGTAGATATGGTTATTAATGTTGGAGCCTTAAAAGAAAAAGATTATGACTATGTGGAAAATGATATAAGAGCAGTTGTAGAGGCTTCAAAGCCGGCAATTGTTAAAGTGATTATTGAAACATGCCTGTTAACCGATGAAGAAAAAGTGAAAGCCTGTGAATTAGCTGTAAAAGCAGGAGCACATTTTGTGAAGACCTCCACAGGATTTTCAACTGGCGGTGCCACAAAAGAAGATATTGCGCTAATGAGAAAAACCGTTGGTGAAGGTATTGGAGTTAAAGCTTCCGGCGGTGTCAGAACTTATGAAACGGCGGTGGAGATGATTAAGGCCGGAGCCTCAAGAATAGGTGCAAGTTCTTCGGTTGATATAGTGAATAAAAAATAAAAATTAATAACAATTGATACTAAAATAAAAAAGGTAATCGGTTTATTTATGAAATTCCGATTACCTTTTTCTTTTTGACCATAAAAAAATTAAAATCGCACAAATATTAAATCGTTAATTGAACGGTTATTGTTTTAAATCATACGATTGAAAAGCAACTTATCAGCAATAACAGCAAAACAGATCAATAAAAGTAAAGTAAAAGAGAGGCTTGTATTTGGAAATGATTTGTGATATGATTATACAAAATAAAAATTTTGTATAATCGGAGGTAGGCTTATGAACGATTTTGATGAGGCTCCGCAGATGGTCCGTGATTTTTTAAGTTACATGGAAACCATTAAAGGAAAATCCAAAAATACCGTAAAAGAATATTATTTTGATTTAAGAACATTTTTTAGATTTATGAAGCTACATAAAAATTTAGTCCGTACAGATGTTGATTTTGACAATATACCCATTCATGATATTACTGTTGATTTTGTTAAAGATATTACACTTAGTGACCTTTATGAATATATGACTTATATCAACCGTGAACGTGACAATAAATCTCGTACACGCGCCAGAAAAGTTGCCAGTCTTAAATCCTTTTATCATTATTTGAATATAAAGGCCAAATTGATTGATGTAAATCCGGCCAGAGAATTAGATTCTCCTAAAATCCAAAAATCACTGCCCAAATATTTAACCCTGGATGAAAGCAAACAGCTTCTTCAATCCGTTACCGGCAAACACAAGGAACGTGACTACGCAATATTAACTTTATTTTTAAACTGCGGACTGCGATTATCTGAATTAGTCAATATTAATATAAACAGAATCAGTCCTAACAGAGATCGATTAACAGTGATTGGCAAAGGAAACAAAGAAAGAACAATTTATTTAAATAAAGCCTGTACAAAGGCTATCAATGACTATTTAGAGGTTCGTCCGGTTGACGGTGTCAAGGATAAAAATGCATTGTTTTTAAGCGAACGTAAACAAAGAATCAGCAACAAAACGGTTCAACACCTTGTGAAAAAATATCTTGGAATGGCCGGTTTGGATACTGAAAAATACTCAACCCATAAATTAAGACATACTGCTGCGACATTAATGTATAAACATGGAGAAGTTGACATAAGAGCATTACAGGAAATCTTAGGTCACGAGCAACTGTCTACCACTGAAATCTATACTCACGTTGATAATCAGCAATTAAAAAATGCTGTAGACAGGAATCCACTGGCAGAACTGGAAAAAGAGTAGTAAAACTACTCTTTTTCTTTACACCAAGCATCTCTTCAATAAGTCAATTTCCATTTTTTGCTTTCCTATTTCCCCTGCTAAAAATTCATCGTTTTTTTGTATTTCATCTAATTTTTTCATAATCTCTTTCGTGTTATGTACAGTGGTATCGTTAATATGATGTTCCAAAGCATTTTTAAGTAAGCCTATTTCACTTTTAAACATGGTCTTTATTTCTTCATGTTGAGCACGATCTTCTTCGATATGCATTTGCAGTGCTTCGATGACTAATTGCAATTTATCGTTGAACTGTTCCTGGGTAACTTCCAATTTTGTTTGTTTTTCCTCAAGTTTTTTTTGTCTTTGCTCAAGATGTTCTTGCCTTTGCTCAAGACGTTCCTGTCTTTGTTCAAGACGTTCTTGCCTTTGCTCAAGACGTTCCTGCCTTTGTTCAAGACGTTCCTGCCTTTGTTCAAGACGTTTTTGGCCTTCTTCAAGACGTTCCTGACCCTGTTCGAGACGCTTTTGCCCTTCTTCAAGAACATCTAATTTACCCAAAATTCTTTGCAATAGCTCTTCCACATTGCTCTCCTCCAATTTAGATTTATTCACCTGTCTCTAATTGAAGAATATCATCGATTACAATTGCTTTAAAATCCGTATCAATATCAATGCATTTTCCACAGTTATCACATTTTTTGCTTCTGTCTAAATCACAAATATTACATTCGCCGCACTCCGTACAAATTTTATCTTCGAGTACGCATTGTTTGTTCATAATTTATACCTGCCTATTTTTTAAATTGATACCTTTAACTTTTTCTTAAAGTATATCATAAATAGTGAAAATTACAAGGATTATTTGACAGGTATATTGATTAATTGTCCTTCATATAATCCGGAATTTTTAAGATTATTCTCTTTCATTATATCATAAATAAATTTACGTACGTCTTTTCCATTCTTATTATATTTCATAGCTATTTCCCATAATGTATCTCCCGGCTCTACGGTAACCTGGATATATTTTATTTCTGTTTGTCCGCTGACAGTCGTCTGGGGCACCAATGAATTAACCATAAAGGATATTGAAATGATTACAATTGATATGAATGCAATAAAACGTGCTCTATTTACTATTTTTAACCCAAAAAAGACTTCTCTTGTCATTATAAAAACCTCCCTGATGCAAACTAATGTTCTGTTCTAAATAAAGTTTATCAGAACAATCGTTCGGTGTCAATATTTTTTTGAAATTTTTACGAACATTAGTTTGATATATTTTAAAATATATGCTATAATATGTATAAAAAAACGAGAGGTATTTGAATATGGATATAAAGCTTACAGAAAAACAACAGCAAATTTTAGATTTTATAAGCGCCAGAATCGAGCAACAGGGATATCCCCCATCCGTTCGTGAAATATGCAAAGCTGTTGGTTTAAAATCAACTTCTACAGTTCATGGCTATCTTGAAAGACTTGAAAAGAAAGGTCTGATAGAAAAAGATCCTTCTAAAACACGGGCACTGAGAATTAAAACTAATTCGTCTTCGAAAAAAACATTAAAAAGCAGTTTTTCTCCGTTAAAAGAATTAATTGAAGTTCCCGTACTTGGAAAAGTTACTGCAGGTCAGCCTATTCTTGCAGTAGAAAATATTGAAGACACTTTCCCTCTTCCTATTGACTTTGCAAAAAACAGAGATTTATTTATGCTTCGTGTACGTGGTGAAAGTATGATAAATGCAGGAATACTTGATAATGATTTTGTTATTGTGGAACAAACCAGTACGGCTCAAAATGGAGACATAGTAGTTGCACTTATTGAAGACGAAGCCACAGTGAAAAGGTTCTATAAAGAAAAAGGTTATTTCCGGCTTCAACCCGAAAATGACTATATGAGTCCTATTATTGTAAAAGAAGTTGCCATTCTTGGCAAAGTCGTTGGCGTATTTAGAAAATTTTAAAAAATCACCTTTTCTATTCATCCTTTCATAATGAATGGAAAAGGTGACTTTTTATGTTATAACTATTTCAGCACATATACCTTAACATTTCTTACGCCCCAATTACAGGCTTCTTTATAAGTGTTAAAGAACACATCAATTTTATTTCCTTTAATTGATGTACCTGTATCGGCAGCAATGGCAAATCCATATCCCTCGACATACAGCTTGGTTCCATATGGAATTACGCTCGGGTCAACAGCAATTGTACTAAATCCTGCCGGATCTCTGACCGCCTTTCTTCCTGAAGCAGTGTAGGTCTTTCCTACACCGTTAACCGCATAGTATGCCGTTGCTCTTGCAGTAAAAACCCTTGAATAGCCTACCGTTGCTCCGCCTCTTGATACAGGTAATACCGACATTGTACCGCGGGCAACAATCTTATTTCGAGGCTGTTTTATGATTGTTTCATTTACTACATTCTTTGATACCTCTACTCCATCCTCATAGGTAACCTCAAAGGTAATCTGCTTTTCCCCCTTCTCCCCTTCCTGTACAATCTTATTATGTCCATAAGCAATATTGTTGTCATCTTTAACCACGGTTTCAAAATCAATAGGAACGGTTTCGGTGATTGTTTCTTTAACCACTCTTACGATTTTAACCTGGAGTCCTTCATAAAGAGTAGAATTCATGTCAGGAAAAACTTTATCTTCAGGATTTAGCGATATTCCCTCGACCTTAAGCATATCCTCAATGGTATCTTCTGCAGTTTTTATATTTTGTTCGGTTCCGTCTGCAGTGACTTTAACATTTACTGCTTTTTTAATGTGTATGATATCCTTATTTTTTATCTTATCCTGAAGTGCTTTATCCACTTTATCCTTTTCGTCTAAAATAATATTTTCCTGGGTAAACAATTCTTCTACACTGTTTTTAAAGGTTACAACCGTTTGCTGCTCCCCGTCTATAACAACTGTTACTTCTTTTCTTGCCAAACATATAATGGTTGTCACAGAAACTATAATTATCAACAAAATGCTTAAGGGAACAATGATTTTGCCTTTAGAGCTTGTAAGCTCCTTCACTTTTAAACTAAAAATAAACCACAACTCCCTTCAACAGTAATTATATGGAAATTATATCTTGTTATTAAACTTATGTCAAGGTATTTTTACAAGCTTCCTGTCTGCCATATTCTGAAGAGCTATGAGAATACCAAGCTTGGCATGGTCCCAGGTAAGGCCACCCTGCATATAGGCAATATACGGAGGCTTTATGGGAGCGTCGGCACTTAATTCAATCGAAGCGCCTTGTACAAATGAGCCGGCAGCCATAATAACCTGCGAATCGTATCCGGGCATATCCCACGGCTGAGGCTCCACAAAGGAGTTAATGGGAGCTCCCTTCTGTATTCCCTGACAAAAGTTAATGACTAATTCCGGTGTTCCAAATTTTATTGCCTGAATGATATCAGTTCTCTTTTCATCAGGCTCCGGACAAACTTCAAATCCCAAATCCTTAAAGAGCGCGGAACAAAAGACCGCTGCCTTTATGCTTTCAGCTACAATATGAGGCGCCATAAAAAAGCCCTGAAACATAGAGAGATTATGTCCTAATGTAGCACCGCATTCTTTACCGATTCCGGGTGAGGTAAGTCTATAGGAAGCAAGATTTACATATTCCTTTTTTCCTGCTATATAACCTCCTGTCAGTGCCATACCACCCCCGGGATTTTTTATAAGGGAACCGACAATTACATCCGCTCCTGCTTCCGTAGGCTCTGTGGTTTCAACAAACTCTCCGTAGCAATTGTCAACCATGCATACGGTATCAGGATTAATAGCTTTCACTGTATCTATGATTTTTTTAATATCGCTAACGGTAAGCGAAGGCCTCCAGCCATAGCCTTTGGAGCGCTGAATTAGAACCATTTTTGTTGAAGAATCAATGGTGTTTTTCATTGTTTCAAAATCAACCTTGCCCTTCTCCGTTAAATCAATCTGTTTATAATGAACGCCGAATTCCTTTAAGGAACCATTGTTTTCACCTCTAATACCGATTACTTCTTCAAGAGTATCATACGGCTTGCCTGTTACCGAAACAAGAGTATCTCCGGGACGCAATATTCCAAAAAGGCATAGTGACAACGCATGAGTTCCTGAAATTATATTATGCCTGACCAAAGCATCTTCGCAACCGAAAGCATCGGCATAAACGGCATCCAAAGCTTCTCTTCCGAGGTCATCATAACCATAACCGGTTGTAGCGACAAAATGGCTGTCACTGATATGATTATTCTTAAAAGCTTTTAATACCTTATACTGATTATATTCACGCACATGGTCAATTTCTTCAAATATGTACTTTATTTTTTGTTCTATACTTTTGCCATAGGAATATACTTTATCATCAATATTAAAATTTTCTTTTATCATTTGATTCATTGTTTTCAAACCTGCAACCACCTTATTTTTAAATTGAGTTAAGTACTCGTACTATTTTAACACATTTTCATGTCAAATCTCAACCCGATTTAAACAGAAGTCAGGAAAAACAAAACGGAACCGTTTTTCAATCACGGTTCCATTAATACAATTACAATTCATATACCATTTCTGCAGGAAGCACACGAATGTTATTCTTGTCCAGGACTGCAACTGCTTTTTCAGGATCCTCAACGCGAAAAATTACAAGCGCCTGATTCGTTGCTTTTCCAACAAATGCATGCATGTATTCTATTCCAATGGATGCATCGTCAAGTACTTTTAAGGCTTCTGCAAGACCGCCGGGCTCATCTACGACGGCAACAGCAATTACTTCCGTACAGCTTACGGTAAATCCATGTTCTTTAAGAATTTTCTCTGCTTCGTCAGGCTTATTGACAATAAGCCTAAGTATGCCGAAATCGGTAGTGTCCGCAATAGACAAGGCACTGATATCAATGTCATTATTGCCAAGAATACCTGTTACTTCCGCCAACCGTCCCGACTTGTTTTCGAGAAACACAGAAATTTGTTTAACAAACATAGCAAACCCTCCTTAATATTTATGATTGGATTGCCAAATACCAATTAAAATTTGCGCTTATCAATAACCCTTTTTGCTTTTCCCTCACTGCGTTCAATGGTTTTTGGTTCTACCAGACGTATCTTAGCTGAAATACCCAATGTGCTTTCTATTTCGTTCCTTATTTTTCTTTCTAAGTCCTCAATACGTTTTACCTGATCGGAAAACATGCTTTCGGACATTTCAACCAGAATTTCCAGACTATCCATTTTCCCGACCCTGTCAACGATTAACAAATAATGAGGAGCAGTATTTCCGATTTCAAGAAGAACACTTTCAATCTGGGACGGAAATACATTGACTCCGCGGATAATCAGCATATCGTCAGTTCTTCCGCAAGGCTTGCTCATTCTTACATTGGTACGGCCGCACTCACATTTTTCAAAGGTCAGGCTGGATATATCCCTTGTTCTGTACCTTATAAGCGGCAAACCTTCTTTTGTTATAGTTGTAAATACAAGCTCTCCGCTGGAGCCTTCAGGCAATACTTCACCGGTTTCCGGATCGATAATTTCAGGAATAAAATGATCTTCACATATATGCAGTCCGTTCTGGCATTCACATTCGTAAGCAACACCGGGACCTATGACTTCGCTTAGTCCATATATATCAAAAGCTTTTATGCCAAGCTTGGATTCAATTTGCTTTCTCATATTTTCAGTCCAGGGCTCTGCTCCAAATACTCCTGATTTCAGTTTTAACTCATTTTTGTCAATATTCATTTCTTCCAGTGTTTCAGCAATATACAAAGCATAGGAAGGCGTACATGCCAGCAATGTGGTACCAAAATCCTTCATAATCTGAATCTGCCTTTTTGTATTTCCACCTGAAATAGGAATAACAGACGCTCCAATCCGTTCTGCACCATAATGGACTCCCAGACCGCCGGTAAACAAACCATATCCATATGCTACCTGAATAAAGGATTTATTGTCAGCGCCTGCAGCAGTGAGCGTTCTTGCCATTACCTCCTGCCATGTAGTAATATCCCTTCTTGTATAACCTACCACTGTCTGCCTTCCTGTTGTTCCGGAAGATGCATGAATTCTGACTATCTCACTGAGAGGTGCGGCAAACAGCCCATAAGGATAGGTATCCCTCAGGTCCTGCTTATATGTAAACGGAAGCTTATGAAGGTCATCGACTGAATGAATATCTTCGGGCAAAAGGCCTGCTTCCTGCATTTTATTTCTATAGTGCGGAACATTCTGATAAACAAGCTTCACAGTATTGATTAACCGTTCTGACTGCAGCTTTTTCATTTTTTCTCTGGACATACATTCGCAAGTTTGATTCCAATAACTCATTTTAACCCTCCTCATAATGGTACCCCAAATTAAATGCGGTCTTATTTATTTCTATGAATTTAGGAGGAACAGTTCTACCAATCGCATCAATCCAGGAATCTTTTTTAATATTTGTATATCTTGCCAGCAAACCTATCAGGACAACATTAACGGTTTTTGCATTTCCTGCCTTTATAGCAATGCTGAGAGCATCCACAGGAATAATATTGTTTGAAGCAGCTTTCAATTTATTGACAATATCTTCAGGATACCTGGCAGCACCGATAATGACAGGCATGGGATCAATATTTTGCGTATTGACAATCAATTTTCCGTTATTTTTAAGGTATGGCAACCATCGATACGCTTCCAGCTCTTCAAAAGCCAAAATAATATCTGCTTCGCCTTCCGGTATAATTGGAGAATAAACCTTCTCGCCATATCTAACGTATGTTACGACACTGCCGCCTCTCTGTGACATGCCATGAACCTCAGATACCTTTACATCATGTCCCTGTTCTACGGCAACATTGCCTATTATTCTGCTTGCAAGCAATGTACCCTGACCGCCTACACCAACAATTAAAATACTTTTGTTATCCATTTATATCACCAGCCTTTTCTATTGCAGAGAATTTACATACCTTTACGCACAGCCCACAACCATTACATAATGTAACATCCGTCTGAACTATGTTATCTTTATATGCAATAGCCGGACAACCAAGACGCATGCACATTTTGCACCTTGTACACTTATCCTGATTAATGGAAAGAGGGCCTTCAAATTTCACATGCTTTAACAGTGCACAGGGACGCTGTGAAATAATGACAGACGGTTCTTCTGTCGCAATCTCTTCTTTTACGGTTTTTTCAAATTCTACTAAATCAAAAGGATCAACAACTTTAACTCTTTCCACGCCTATTGCTTCACACAGCTTTTTCAAATCTACCTGTTTGGTAGGTTCTCCTTTAATCGTAAATCCTGTTGTCGGATTGTGCTGGTGACCGGTCATACCGGTAATGGAATTATCCAATATAATAACGGTTGAAATACCTTTGTTATAAACAATATCAATCAACCCGGTAATGCCTGAATGGATAAAGGTGGAATCTCCTATTACAGCCACAAGCTTCTTTGCAAATTCCTTGCCTCTGGCCTTCTCCATGCCTAACGCACCACTGACGCTTGCGCCCATACATACACAGGTATCAACGGCCTGTAAAGGCGGCAATGCACCGAGTGTATAACAGCCGATATCTCCGCTGACCACAAGCTTTAACTTGTTTAGTACGTAGTACATACCTCTGTGAGGACAACCGGGACACATTACAGGAGGTCTTACCGGAATCTCTTCATTAATCGTTATCTTGTTTTCATTTTTGATACCAAGAATTTTTTCCTTAATAAGCTCTGTACTATATTCTCCGAGCAGCGGCAGAAGTTCCTTTCCTACAACAGTACAGCCAAGCTTTTTACAATGATCTTCAATGATTGGATCCAGTTCTTCAATTACATAAACTTTTTCAACCTGGCTTACAAAATCTTTAATTAATTTTTCAGGGAGCGGATAAACCATTCCTAATTTTAAGTAGGATACGTTTCCTAATGCTTCTTTTGCATATTGATAAGCTATACCGCTGGTAATAACACCAATCTTCCTGTCTCCCCATTCAATTTTATTAAATTCACAGGTTTCAGCAAACTCCTGTAGTAATTTTATTCTTTCTTCTACTATGACATGCCTCTTTTTTGCCATTCCCGGCATCATGACATATTTCTGAGGATCTTTGATATAGTCCTTTAAAGGTACATTTTGTCTTTCTTCCATTTCAACAATACTTTGTGAATGGGAAACTCTTGTAGACAGTCTGATAATAACCGGCGTGTCATATTTTTCACTGAATTCATAAGCTTTTTTTGTAAAATCCTTACATTCCTGACTATCAGAAGGCTCCAGCATCATTACTTTGGATGCTCTTGCATAGTGTCTGCTGTCCTGTTCGTTTTGCGAGCTATGCATGCCTGGATCGTCAGCTACCACTACGACCATTCCTCCATTGATACCGGTATATGAAACGGTAAACAACGGGTCTGCAGCAACATTAAGACCCACATGCTTCATACAAGTCATAGAACGGGCTCCTGCAAAAGATGCACCAATCGCTACTTCCATGGCTACTTTTTCATTAGGCGCCCACTCTGAATATATTTCTTCATATTTGGAAATCGTTTCAGTAATTTCCGTACTAGGAGTGCCCGGGTATGAAGAAACGACGGTAACTCCTGCTTCATATGCACCTCTGGCAACCGCTTCATTGCCTAATAATAACTTTTTCAATTGAGAACCCCCTACTACTACATTGTTAATCTAAATATTTATATTATATCATTTTAATATCTTCCAAGTCCATAAGAATAAAACATATTAACTAATGTTTATGCAAATAAATAAAAGAATTGGAGAACCAAAAATACTTTGATCCCCAATTCCAAAAATTAAAACTAACGATTAATCATTTTCTACGCTTAAACCATGACCTTTCATTGGCTTTATATTAAAAACCTCCGCAATATGACTGCTGGAAAGTTTAGGAGTAAGCAAGCTTACAACAGGCACAATGATAATGGAAGCAAGCATAGCCTGAACACCAAACAAAGGTGCTTTACCGGCATCAAAATTGTTTGATATAGCTAATACCATTGATGTCAAGAATCCGCCTAACATTCCTGCCCAGGCTCCTAACTTGGTAGTGCCCTTCCAGTACAAACCATAAAGGTAAGGGCTGATAAATGATCCTGCAACAGTACCCCACGAAAAAGACATTAACACCAAAATTGCATTAGGCTTATATGCTACAGCAAACGAGAATATAATAAATACAAGGCAAAGAACTCTCATTAAAAACATTACATTTTCTTTTTTCATATTGGGAAACAAGGTTCCCTTCACTAAATCCATTGAAATGGCTGAGCTTGAAGTTAGTACAATGGACGCCAATGTGGACATAGAAGCAGATAAAACCAGCAATAGAATAATACTCATGACCGCGTCAGGAAGAGCAATAATTAACATTTGCGGCATAATCATATCAAAATTTTCTTTGCCATTCACCACAGGAACCGTATTATTTAAAAACAATCTTCCAAAAGCACCGACAAAATATGCACCGCCTGCAATCAAAACAGCAAAAGCTGTAGAAATAACGGTTGCGCTTTTGATTGATTTCTCATCTTTAATGGCATAAAACTTATGAACCATCTGTGGCAGTCCCCAGCTTCCAAAGCTGGTTAATAAAACCAGTGACAAAAGTCCAAACCAATTAGAACCGCCAAAAAGGCTGACCAATTGAGAACCTGCCTCCGGAATTTGTGACAGACGTTTTATCCCTTCGGATAAACCACCTACATTAGGATGGATAATAACCAAGACAATCATTAATACAACACCGATAATCATAATAATGCCCTGAATAAAATCCGTCATAGCCGTTGCCATATATCCGCCGAGAATTAAATAAATCCCGGTCAGAATGGCCATAAATAACATACAATAGATATATGGAATATGAAAGATTGATTCAAAAAGATAGCTTAAACCTGCATAAACGGATGCCGAATAAGGTACAAGGAAAATGAAGATAATCAGAGCAGAAACAACTTTTAAAAACTTGCTGTCATATCTTTTTTCAAAAAATTCCGGCATGGTTGAAACATCAAGCCGCTGTGTCATTTCTCTTGTTTTTTTGGCAAGGATAAGCCATGCAAGCAAGCTTCCCAACACAGCATTTCCAATTCCAACCCATACAGCCGAAAGTCCGAATCCCCAGCCGGTTTTGCCAGCATATCCGATAAAAATTACCGCTGAGAAATAAGTGGTTCCATAAGCAAATGCAGAGAACCACGGCCCCATTTTTCTACCGCCCAGGAAAAAGTCCTGAAGCGTAGAAGCCTTTTTCATACTTAAAATACCGATACCTAACATCATTACAACATAGAGTGTCAAAAATACCCACTTTAACATACTACCATCCTCCCATTCTACTTTTAAAATAATAATTACACCGTTCTACAAGTTCCTTGCCCTACCTTTTACAGAGAATAGCAATGCTATTCTCTGTATATTTTACAATATGTTTAAAAAAAAATAAAGTAAAAAATTATAAATTTGATATATATTTATTCAATTTTACAAAATAAATTGCATGCTTTAACATTCACCTAAGCAGTACAATAACTCAAATCATCTTAACAATGGAATGCAAGTCTTTTTCTAAACTCTTTAATTTATACAATATGCTTTCAAGATAAAAATCATCAACATCATTATCGACGATGGCTCTGATAATATCTGAGAAATCTGTAACTTCTTCTTCAAGCAGCTGAGCATACTCCAGCAAATGAAGCCTTAAGTACCTGTCCTTCTTTTCTGCCTCAGGCATTAAAGCAATCGCTCTGTTCGGCGTCAATGAATAAGTCTCATATTTATCAGGAATGACACATTCAATAGAAAATACTTCTTTAATCTTCTTTGCAAAAACAATTTGAGACTCCTCTTCTCCATGAACAATAAATATTTTTTTCGGCTTTTTTGTAAAACCGTCAATCCATTCTATCAGCCCATTTTGATCTGCATGGCCCGAAAAGCTTTCAATCGATTCAATACGGGCATTTACGGTTATTTCCTCTCCGAAAATTTTCACTTTATCGGCTCCGTCCAGGATTCTTCTTCCCAATGTACCTTGCGCCTGATATCCCACAAACAGAATTGTGGATTCTGGTCTCCACAAATTATGCTTCAAATGATGCTTTATTCTTCCGGCTTCGCACATGCCGCTGGCTGATATAATAATTTTGCATTCATTATTCTCATTTAATTGACGGGATTCATCCGGAGTCCTGGTAAATTGTAATGTAGGAAAATCCAACGGATTATCTCCGTTTTCAATATATGCTTTTGCTTCATCGTCATAGCAATCCAGATTGTTTCTGAACACTTCCGTAGCAGATATTGCCAAGGGGCTGTCTACATAGACGGGGATACTGAACAGCTTTTTGATTTTCTCATCATATTTGGATAATTGCTTGTTAATTTCATAGATAATTTCCTGGGTTCTACCAACGGCAAAGGATGGAATTACAACATTTCCTCCCTTATCAATAGTATCCATAATAATATCGACAAATCTGCTTATTTTATTCTCTTTTGACTGATGCAGCCTGTCTCCGTAAGTAGATTCTATAAATAAATAATCGGCACTATCAATTATGGTAGGGTCACGAAGGATGGGCATATCTTTATTCCCTAAATCACCTGAAAAAACCAGCTTGGTTTCCTGCCCGTTTTCATTAATCCATAGCTCAAGTATGGATGAGCCCAATATATGTCCTGCATCTCTAAAACGTGCGGTAATGTTTCCCGGCAACGTAACATATTCGTCATAATGCACCTTCCTGAATACAGACATACAATCCATTGCATCCTGATAAGTATATAACGGATCAATAGGAGGTTTGCCTGCTCTTAATCGTTTTCTGTTTAACCATTCATGTTCCATTTCTTGAATGTGACCGCTGTCGGGAAGCATAATTTCGCACAGTTCAACAGTTGCTTTGGTTGCAATGACTTCCCCCCTGAAACCTTCCTTGTACAGCTTTGGAATACGTCCGCTGTGGTCAATATGTGCATGAGTGAGCAATACAAAATCCAATTCTTCCGCATTGAAAGGAAACGGTTCGAAGTTCATGTCCTTATGTCCGCTATTGCCTTGAAACATACCGCAATCAATAAGAATCTTTTTATTATTCATCTCAAGGTAATAGCATGATCCCGTGACTGTTTTGGCAGCACCTAAAAAAGTAATATTCACGACCTCACCTCATTAATCCATATATTTACCAATTAATTCTACAATAGATGACCTTTTTCCTTTTCCTTCTTATAGTTTTTTTTCAGCTATCAATGTTAATAGCTTGATACCGTTCTTTACATCATCCATATCTACCATTTCACAAGGTGAGTGAATATATCTTGTAGAAATCGACAATACACCTGACGGTATACCGCCCTTTGTTAGATGTATTGCACCTGAATCGGTACCGCCTCTTTCCAGAACCTCTAACTGATATGGAATGTTATTTTCCTTTGCAGTATCAATCATCAGATTCCTCACAAAAGGATGCGTTATGATCGAACTGTCCTTAACCTTAACAGCAGGTCCTTTTCCGAGCTTTAATGCCATCGGTTTCGATTCAGGGGTATCCCCCGTATCTGTAACATCAATAGCAATTGCATAGTCAGGGTCTACTGAATAAGCGGACGTTCTTGCACCTCTCAGTCCAAGCTCTTCCTGTACCGTAAATACGAAATAAAGGTCATTCTCATGCTTTTGTATGGATTTAATAACTTCCATCAATATAAAGCAGCCTATTCTGTCATCAAGCGCCTTTGAAGATACTTTATTCATATTTGTGTGAAATTCGCCCAAAAAGCATGCCACATCCCCGATATTGACCATCTTTTCCGCTTCTTCCTTATTTGAAGCACCAATATCTATATACATTTTATCCAGCTTCAAATCTTTCATATTTTCAATCTTTTCGTTATATCCTATCACTCCCACAACACCATTTTTAAACATTACCTTTTGAAACAGGGAATAATATTGGGAAACACCACCGATATTTGAGAATCTCAGAAATCCGTCCTTATCGATATAAGTGACCAGGAGTCCTATTTCATCCATATGGGCAGCAAACATCAGCTTTTTTCCGTTTCCCTTTTTCCGCGTTATTAAATTTCCAAGAGGATCAATATTTATTTCATCAACAAAATCCCTTATTTCCTTAATGATCAGTTCTCTGACCATTTCTTCATTGCCGGAAGGACCAAAGGTTTGAGTAAGTTTTTTTAACAATTCCATTATTTTATTACCTCCCATTTTTTTATTGGCTTATTTTCAAGTTCTTTAAGAAACAACTTAACGATTTTAATGCATCCCTCAAAATCATCCTTGTTCATAACCGATACAGGTGAATGGATATACCTGCAAGGCACCGAAATTGCTGCCGTCGGCACTCCTATTCCTGTCAAAAGGATGGATCCGGCATCGTTACCCCCAAAGGTTGTCTGCTTAAACTGTACTTTAATATGATTCTTTTTGCCTAAATGATAGAGCATCATCGCCAAATCCCTGTCGGAATATGAAGCCCTATCCATTATCGAAATAGCAGGTCCTTCACCTAATCTTGTTGCATATTGATATTCCTCGGTTCCCGGTACGTCGGAACAGGTTGTTCCCTCAACGACCAATGCCAAATCAGGCTTAACAGTATAAGCGGCAACCTTTGCACCACGAAGGCCTACCTCTTCCTGAGTCGTAAAGCACGCATACAGGTTAAAGGAATATTTTTCCTTCAACATTTCTATAAGCACTGCACAGCCTAAACGGTCATCCAGCGCTTTTGCTTTCACCATATTATGGCCAAACTCTATATACTCACTGTCAAACGCAATAAAATCACCCAGACTTACCTTCTTTTCTGCATCTTCTTTATTTTTTGCTCCAATATCAATATACATATTCTTTATTTTTACGGCATTTTTTCTCTCGGTTGGTTCCTGTAAATGAATGGCTTTAATACCTATTACACCCGGAATACATTCTTCACCTATTAGAACCCTCTTGGAAATCAGAATTCTTTCATCAATCCCTCCTACCGGTTTAAACTTAATAAAACCGGCCTCCGTAATTCCTGTTACAATTAATCCCACTTCATCCATATGTGAAGATAACATAATACTTTTATCGTCAACTCCATTGCCTTTTTTGTAGGCAATGATATTTCCAATGCTGTCAACAGTTATTTGGTCGCAATAATTTTTTATTTCATTGAGAATCAATTCTCTTACATTTCTTTCATTTCCTGATACGCCATTTGCCTCGGTCAATGCTTTTAACAGCATAGCAATTCCTCCAATCCTCCTTCAAGCTTTTGAATAAATAAAGCCAAAAGCCTGCCTGCATTTTTTATATCATTAAAACAAAGTGTTTCAACGGTTGTATGCATGTACCTTAATGGTATGGATAACAATAAAGTCGGTATGCCTGAACGGGCTACCTGAATGGCCCACGCATCCGTCCCTGTATTGCCGGGGTCAACATCTGTCTGGTAGGCAATATTATATTCGTTTGCAATCTCTCTTATTTTTTTAGATAATGCAGGATGGATGTTGGGGCCAAGTGTAATTACAGGCCCTTTTCCTGTTGAAAAGGTATCTTCTTTGGAGGCATCGGGGGTTTCGCCGTGACATACATCAATCGCTATTCCTATATCCGGATTGATATGATAAGAGCTTACAATTGCCCCCCTTAACCCTACTTCCTCCTGAACTGTTGCTACTGCAAAAACATCTGCCTCATGCCTGAAATTTTTCAGTTCCTTCAGGCATTCGATTATAACAATAATCCCTGCCCGGTCGTCAAGGGATTTACCTGATATATAATTATTGAGAAGCTTTTTTGATTCCGCCTTAAAAGTGATGGTATCTCCTATACTGACAATTTCTTTTACTTTTTCATAATCCAGTCCCACATCAATGGAAAGGTCTTCAATTTTAACTGCCTGATTGGATTCATTTTCTGTTTGCAGATGGGGCGGTTTTGCTCCTATAATTCCAAGCAAGTCTTCTTTTCCATGTACGATTACTTCCTGTGCAAGCAAAATTCTCGGGTCGACTCCTCCGATATTAACAAAGCTGATAAACCCCTTTTCATCAATATTTTTCACCATAAGGCCGATTTCATCCATATGGGCTGCAAGCATTACCTTTTTTGGATTTTCAGCATTCCCCTTCTTTATTCCAATTACATTTCCCAGTTCATCGGAACGGACCTCATCACAAAAATCATGAAAAACACGTTCGATTTCTTTTGAATACATGTATTCATGCCCGGATACTCCTGTTGAACGGCTCAGACTATGTAAAAACTCTTGTGTATTCATCAAAATTCACCTCTTATTGTCTTTCTATATTTGTATATAATATTTTAAAACTCCACATATTTCAATAGTATGATGTGATAATTAACTATTTTTTACACAATTCATACAAATTTAAATTTATATTTTTCATAAAATTGCTATTGACACAACAGAAATTTTATCGTATACTTACATTCGTCACTAAAGATGCCTCTGTAGCTCAGTCGGTAGAGCAGGGGACTGAAAATCCCCGTGTCGGTGGTTCGATTCCGCCCGGAGGCACCATTTTAAAACTTTTTATGCTGGTGTAGCTCAATTGGCAGAGCAGCTGACTTGTAATCAGCAGGTTGATGGTTCAATTCCGTTCACCAGCTCCATATGGGGGGATTCCCGAGCGGCCAAAGGGGGCAGACTGTAAATCTGTTGTCACTGACTTCGATGGTTCGAATCCATCTCCCCCCACCATTATAAAAGACAATCTTGATTATTCAAGATTGTCTTTTTTGTTGACAGCTTGCTTAAAACCCTATATCAATTGCTTTTTGCTGTTGTCCGCCATGAAATTTTGCCAACATAAGCACCAATATTTACTACATTTCGTGCGGACAGCTTCGTCCGCCCATACCGTTACGGTATCTATGAAAACTACTGCTGTTACGCCGGATAAGAAGGTTTTACAAGCGTTTAACCAATTCCTTGAATAGTCTTCCACGTTCTTCAAAATTTTTAAACATATCAAAGCTTGTGCTTGCCGGTGACAGCAGCACGATATCTCCTTTTTGTGCATTGGAATAAGCTGTTTGAACCACTTCTTCATAGGTACTGCATCGGTACACAGGTATATCACAATGGATTCCTTTACGTTGAATTTCGTCTCTTAAGGACTTTTCAATTTTATCTGCCGTAGGACCGATAAGAATAAGGCATTTTACCTTTTCAAGCAAAACGCTTCCCAAGGCATCGTAAGGTATGTTTTTATCTTTACCTCCCGCAATTAATATAACCTTCTGATTAAAGGAATTCAGCGTAGCTGTTGTCCTGTTAGGACTGCTGTCAATGGAGCTGTTATAAAACTTAACTCCGTTGACTTCTCTTACAAATTCAATTCTGTGTTCCACACCCTTAAAGGAATTGGCCACTTCTTTTACGCTTTTACTGCTTACCATACCCCATACGGCGCCGATTGCAGCCATAAAGTTTTCAACATTATGGGCACCCGGAACAATAATGTCTTTTACTGAAATTACTTTTTCTTGTTTTTGACCCGTGCTTATGACAATATTTTCATCTTCAAGGTATACTCCTATTTTCAGCTTGGATTTCCTGCTAAAATATATCACATTGCCTGTAGCCTGAGTGCCAAAATTTTTAGTGATGTCATTATCATAGTTCAGTACAAGTTTTCCTGTCTTTGTCTGATGCAAAAATATGTTTTTCTTGGCATCTATGTATTCTTCCATGGATTTATGCATATCAAGATGATTGGGTGTGATATTTGTAATGATTGCAATATCGGGACTTGTTTTCATGGTATGAAGTTGAAAGCTGCTTAATTCCAAAACTACCTTATGATTGCTTTGTATGTTTTCGATTTCGCTTAAAAGCGGTTTTCCTATGTTGCCTCCCAGCCAACAGGTAAATCCTTCTTTCTCAAGCATTCTGTGTACAAGAGTTGTCGTTGTTGTCTTTCCGTCACTTCCTGTAATACCGATGATCTGAGCGGGACACAGGTCGAAGAATACTTCCATTTCAGATGTAATCATACTTCCTTTGTTTCGTGCTTCTACAAGCTCTGGAATATCAAAACGCATTCCCGGAGTTTTAAATACGATTTCATGGTTAATATTGCTGAGGTAATTTTCCCCAAGAGAAAATTCAATGTTTAATTCTTTCAGCTCATCATATGTATTGCCTAATTGATCAGGAAGCTTCCGGTCAAAAGCAGTCACAAGAGCACCGTTTTCCACCAGGAATTTTATCAGCGGAGTATTGCTGATTCCAATTCCCAATACCGCTATCCTTTTTCCACTTATACTTTTTTTAAATAATTCCAGCTTTTCATTCATAATCCGTTAGCCTCCTACATGTATATTAAAATCACTGTCATATCAAAATAAATACAATTCTAAATATATGCAATATCATCATCATTTTTGACAATTTTATCAGCCTATATAATTATCGTTTATTGATATTTCAATGTCAATACCATAATAATTATAAAGATTTTTTTCAAAAACACTTGAAATTTTATCAGGAATGTTGTAATATATTAAATGTTCTCAAGTGGATTAAGCGCAATGCTCCACCTCGGCCGATTTTCTTGCCGTGTAAAAATAAAGAAAATATTATATGCGGATATGGCGGAATTGGCAGACGCGCATGGTTCAGGTCCATGTGAAAGCAATTTCATGGAGGTTCAAGTCCTCTTATCCGCACCAAATTAAAAACTCATAAAGAATAAATTTCTTTATGAGTTTTTTGTATTATGAACCTTTGATCAAAATCACGGTCTTCATTTTGTAGTTAATACTTTTTCTTTGATAGCATTCTCAACAAATTGATTTAAGGACATACCACAAATAGTTGCTTTATAAACAGCTTTTCGATGCAGATCCGGTGAAATTCTTACGTTAAAACTGCCTTTTAACTCGCATAATTCAAGATAATCATCAACTGCTTCATGAAGTGCTGACTTTCATTGGCAATTTTAATACATAAAAAATATCAAAATGAATTGCAAAAAGAAAAGCACCCCATGAATTTGAGGTGCTTCCTGAATCATAAGGAATTATTTTCTTCGTGCTTTAGGTGGTGCCAATATTTCGGACAAAATAATTCCGTTATAAATATCGTCTTCATTTAATAATGACAGAAATAAATCATCTTCATTATCAGGCAAAACATAACTTTCCTTTCGAACATTTATCTTATTTCTTAGATTTCGGTTATCTTCTTTATCTAAAGCCTTTTTGTTGTCATTATTTATGGGTATGATATCTTCACCAAACTGCATAATAACTTTCTCTTTCGCTGATGGTTCATAAGCAGGTTTATATTGCTTGTTATTTGCAGTAGGATGTCCTTTTCTAACAGGCGGAGCCTTCTTACCATCATTTATAATATTTTTGATAAATGTTCCGATAATATATACAATAATTACTGCAATAATTTCACTCATATATAATCACACCTTATTTATTTTTATCAGGCGATGCAGGTGCGCTGTTCTTGCTTCCTATTTTTGAAATGGAATCCCTCATATCCGTGTCAGCTTTTATATTTTGAAGATTGTAGTAATCCATTACACCCATTTTACCTTGTCTAAGAGCTTCTGCCAATGCCTTTGGAACCTCTGCTTCAGCTTCAACCACCTTTGCTCTCATTTCCTGAACGGCCGCTTTCATTTCCTGTTCTTTCGCAATAGCCATTGCACGCCTTTCTTCCGCTTTTGCCTGTGCAATTCTCTTATCTGCCTCAGCCTGATCGGTTTGAAGCTGAGCTCCTATGTTTCTTCCAACGTCTACATCCGCTATATCAATGGATAGTATTTCAAAAGCTGTTCCTGAATCCAAACCTTTATCTAAAACCGTTCTTGAAATTAAATCCGGATTTTCAAGTACCTGCTTATGATTTTCAGAAGAGCCTACGGTTGTTACTATACCTTCACCGACTCTGGCAATAATGGTGTCTTCGCCGGCGCCACCAACCAGTCGGTCTATATTTGCTCTTACTGTGACTCTTGCCTTAACACGTACTTCAATACCATCCTTTGCTACAGCAGCTACCGTCGGGGTTTCTATTACCTTGGGATTAACACTCATTTTCACTGCCTGCAATACATCTCTGCCTGCAAGGTCAATGGCAGCAGCACGTTCAAACTGCAACGGTATATTTGCTCTCTGCGCTGCTATAAGAGCATTTACAACATTATCTACATTGCCGCCGGCCAAATAGTGTGTCTCAAGCTTATCGACAGTTACATCCAAGCCTGCTTTTTGCGATTTGATCATAGGATTTATAATTCTTGCAGGAACAACTCTTCTAAGCCTCATTCCAATCAGAGTAAATATTCCCACATGAACACCTGCTGCCAAAGCAGAAATCCAAAGTCCTACCGGAACAAACGAAAAAATTAACACAATGATTATAATACCTATTATAATCAACCCTAGTGCACCTGCACCTAACGCTCCCATACTGCATACCTCCATATTCCATTCTTTATTTTAATAGATGTTTCTGAGAAAACATCATATTTATACCTTTCTTACAACTACTCTGTTGCCTTCTACAGCAATTACCTTTACTTTTGTGCCTTTTTCGATAAATTCCCCTTCTGACACAACATCAACCTTTTTTTCGCCTATCATAACAGTGCCCGCAGGTCTTAGAAAGGTTACCGCTTCACCTTCCTGCCCAATAAGATCATTTCTGTCATGAATATAAGAAACATATCCGGTATCGTTCTTTTGTTCATCCTTCAAAATAATATGGTTAAACAGCTTGTTCCTTGGCGCGTACTTCAATAGAACTGCAATAACAACTATACTTATTATAAGTGCAACAAAGAGTGAAACGATACTCTTTCCAGGGTCAGGAGAACCTAATATAATGCTTAAAAAAGCACAAATTATACCTGTAATACCCGGAACACCAAAGCCTGGAATTGTTGCCTCAATAATTAATAATACCAGACCTGCGACAAATAATATCAGTATTCCCCAACCTACATGACCTGCAAACATTCTGCCTGCAAAGTACAATGCAAATGACAGAATACCAATGGAACCCAATAATCCGAAACCTGTTGTAAATATTTCACCTACGATTCCAATGATACCTATTGTTATCAATAACGTAGCTATATAAGGGTTATTAGCAAAACGTGCAATGTTTGTTTTTATATCATAATCAAGCTCAATTACATCAGATGGTTCTATATTAAGATATTGATATAATCCTGCACGGCCTTCCACAACTTCATCAACAATACCATGCTTAAGCGCTTCATCTGCTGTCAGGTTCAGCAATCTTCCTTTTTCCTTTATACCTTCAATTTCAATTTTTTCATCCGCCATTCCTGCAATGATATCAGGATTTCTGTTATTTTCTTTTGCAACCGTTCGAAGCTTGCCTACCCAGAAAGAAATATATTTTTCCTCCTTCGGCCTTGTCTCGGCAGAACCTATATTAATCGATTTATTTGCTGCAACCTTATCTCCGGATATGGAAATAATAACTCCTGCAGAAATAGCATTGTCCTTAATGTAGCATACCGTGGGAATTGCGGTACCTCTTATGATTTCACTGATTTTTATTGCCGAATCGACCAAGCCGCCATAAGTATCAATCTCAAAAATAATTTGCGAGGCATTGTTCTTTTCAGCTTCTTTTACCGCTTTATTAAGATAATCCACCAATGCAGGATTAATTTCACCTTTAATGGGTATAAGATAAGTGCTTCGGTCAGATTGAGCATATATGCTGAATATACCCATTATCATAAGCATAAAATAAGTGATTACTTTTTTCCGCATTTACTCACCCCCCTTAATGAACTTCATTTCATTACGATTATTAAAATTCATTTAAAGATTTAAAAACGTAACCTTCTGCTTTTAAATCCTTAATAAGCTTATCAAGAACTTCCGCATTGTCCTTTGAAACGGCATGAAGCAGTAAAACCGCACCATTGTGAACACCGCTTTTGATTTGATTATACGCATATTCTGTTCCCTTTTGGTTATTTACATCCCAATCCTGATATGCAAAGCTCCAAAAGACGGTTTTATAACCCAATGATTGCGTAATAGCCAAAGTCCTTTCGCTGTATTCGCCTTTCGGAGGTCTTAAGAATGTCATTTTTTCTCCAAACATTTCATAATATGACCTTTCAAGACCGATGATTTCTTCTTCAAGCTTGTTATCGTCAGTAATTCCGGGCATACTGGGGTGATTCACCGTATGATTTCCCACAATATGTCCTTCATCAAGCATTCTTTTTACCAATGCGCTTTGATTTTTTAAATACGGTCCTGTAATAAAGAAGGCAGCCTTAACATGATTTGCTTTTAATGTATCCAAAATCTTTGGCGTGTATCCATTCTCATATCCTTCGTCAAATGTGAGGTAGATCTCCTTATTGGTTGTCTTTTTTGCATATATTCCATCGTATTTTTTGATAAGGTTTTCTGCCTGTTTTGGAATTTCCGGAATAGTTCCGTTTCCTTTTTTGTACCACCAGCTGTACAGGGTATTATCATATCCTGCCGTATTATTTTTTGAATATGCATGTTGTGAGACAGTATTTTTTTGCAAACTTTTCGATTCCGGTTTTGTATCTTTATCATTGCTATTATTAAATGCTGCTGTTGTGGGTGTTGGTTGAATGGTTGGCTGAACGGAAGGTTGAGTAGTTGGTTGTATATTTGATGTTTTTTCGTCTTGAATAGATTCATTTGTCGTTACTGTTTCTGAGGGCTTTTGGGTTTTTAAAGTGCATGATGTGAATATGATCGATACAAGCAACAGTATAAAAATTTGCTTCCAGAATTTTGACCTCATAATAGACCCACTTTCTTATAAATTCTATATTTTTTATATTGCGGGCGGACATGGTCGTCCGCCCGTTTTATCAACAATATTGTGTATCGTCCATCGATATTATTTCATTTTTTCATAAAACACCCTATATGCCTTATATGCCATATAGACATCCAGCTTTGCCGAAATCTCCAGCGGAGCATGCATGGAAAGAAGCGGAACCCCACAGTCAAGCACATCCATGCCCAGATTTGCTACAAACTGTGCAATTGTTCCTCCGCCGCCCTGATCCACTTTTCCCAATTCACCGGATTGCCATACAACATCATTGCTATTAAACAGCATACGAATCTGACCAACAAATTCGGCATGTGCATCGCTTGCGCCGGATTTACCTCTTGAACCGGTGTATTTGGTTATAGCAATTCCTTTATTTACATATGGAGCATTTCTTTTATCCTGTACACCTTCATAGTTTGGGTCAACCGCTGCGCTTACATCGGCGGATAGCGACTTTGAATTGGAAAGAGCTCTCCTAAGCATAATATCCGAGTACTGACCAAGGGTTAACTGGCATAATTCTGCAAGAGTATCTTCAAAAAATCTGGATTGTGCTCCGGTATTTCCCATGCTTCCAATTTCTTCTTTATCGGTTAGCAGGCATACGGCTGTCTTTTCAGGATGCTCAATATCCAAAATTGCTCTAAGGGCTGTATAAGCACATACCCTATCATCCTGTCCGTAAGCTCCTATCATGCTTCTGTCAATACCAATGTCCCTTGCTTTAAAGGACGGCACGATTTCAAGCTCGGCACTGATAAAGTCCTCTTCCGTAATACCGTATTTTTCATTGAAAATGTTCAATATATTCAATTTAATTTTCTCACTGACCTTATCATCCTGATAAGGGATGCTACCAAGCAAAATATTCAGTCCTTCTCCTGTAATTGCTTCTCCAAGTTTCTTTTGCATTTGATCCTGTGCAAGATGCGGAAGAAGATCTGTTATACAGAATATGGGGTCATTTTCTTCTTCACCTATTATAATGTCAATTTTACTGCCGTCTTTTTTAATGACTACACCATGAAGTGCAAGAGGCAGTGAAGTCCATTGATATTTTTTAATTCCTCCATAATAGTGGGTCTTTAATAATACCATTCCGGAATCTTCATAAACAGGATTTTGTTTTAAATCAATTCTGGGAGCATCAACGTGAGCTCCTACCATATTTACACCATTTTCAATGCTTTTGCTGCCTATTACGGCAAGCAAGATTGCTTTGTCTCTGTTGTCAATATAAACCTTATCGCCTGCTGACAAGTGCTTGCCGCTTTTAATATAATCATTCAGAGGCTTGAAACCATGTTGTTCAGCAAGCTTTTTCGCTTCAGCAACAGATTCGCGCTCAGTTTTTGCAAGGTCTAAAAATCTTTTGTATTCATCACAAAATTCAAAAACCTTTTTTCTCTCCTGTTCGGAAATCTTTTCCCAACCGTTTTTAACTTCATATTTTAATTTTTCATACAGCTTTTGACCGGCCGTTTTATCTTCACTCATACAAATGCCCTCCTGATGACATTACCTTTGATTATAATAGTCTTTCCCAATTTTCTTATATAATTCAATTCTATCATAAAGATTAGGGTATTTGCAAACTGTAGATTGTGAAAATAACCCATTATTAATATCCCTTGTCGCGGATATTTCATGACCTATCAGTGCCCAGGTTGAATCAATGAGATTTGAAAATTCTTCATTCTTTAATGCTTCACATACAAAGGATTGTCTTGGTGAATTTATATCCTCACCGCTTATTTCAAAAAAACCATACTTTTCACAGAGCCCTTTTAATCTCTTAAGCTGCTGGAGGCTGTTTCTTGAAGGCATATAAGTTACTGCATCAAAGCCTAAATCCTTAATGACTTCGAATAAAAGGTCCAGATAATCATCTTCAAACTTCTGACTCTTTTTGTCTCCGGTAACCGATTCCTCTACATCGCCAAGATAGGCATATGCCGATATGGCTCCGATTTTTTTGCTGAGTTCAATAACTTCCCGTACATCAGGACATTCCGCATCCGCATTAATATAAAATTTAGAAACCATATCACTTTTCAGGACACCGAGAAGGTCGTATTCGTAAAAGGGATTGCTTACATCCAGTAAATATTTTTCAATTTTCGGACTGATATTGATTTCTAAATCATTCTTAATGAATTGAACAAGGGATTCCCCTTTACCATATCTGTTTATAAGCTTTAACGATAATGCAAATAATATATGGCGCTCCGTGACTGAGCCGCCTTCCTCTGCCTTTGATATCGGCAATACATCCTTATCAAAATCAAGAATGATATCATGTGACTGCAAAAGCTCATTAATTTTATTGACCATTTTTCTGTTTCTTTTGTTGCGCTCTTTCGTGTATGGTTCAAAAAAATCCTTCACAATATCAATTTTTGTATGAGGAATTCCATGTATGGCCATATAAGCAATTGATTGCTGGTCAGGATTGTTTATTCGCTTTCCATTTAAAGGGGTATTTGAAAAATCCGCTCTGCATTCAACACCAATAGTCGTTGCAATTCCAATAATTTTTCCTGCTTCAATAAATTCCTTTGTGCCTGACACGGAATCGTGGTCCATGATTCCGGCGGTAGTAAGCCCTGCCTGATAAGCAAGCCATAATGCTTTTGTCGGTGAATAAGGCGAAAATGAATAAATTGTATGTATATGGTTGTTCACGTCATTTCCTTGTACAGGCTTTGGAATGATCCCTTTGCTTTCCAGCTCCATAAGTTTTCTTAACGCATTTAACCTGTTATCCACGTTTTCATGATTTAAATCTCTGATATATTGTTCGGCTTGTTGATTCATTAAGTGTCCTCCTTTTTTACTAATATGTATTTAGGTAATTGCAAAACATCATTTAATATGTATTAAATTTGAATACAGAAAGTGGAAAGCAGAAAGTAGAAAATCTGTCTATTTCTTTCTACTTTTCACTTTCCACTTTCCATGTTTTTCTTTTATCTGAAATCAGATACCTAATTTATTGAGTCTTATTTGTTCATTATAGGTAAAATTGTTCTTTACCACATGTCCCTTAAGAGGCAGGATTTTTTCGTGTATTGCATCGATAATCCAGTCAGCCTGCGGGAAGAAATATTTCTCCAACTCGTGAGCAGGAGTAATCCAGTTTCTTGAACCAACAACAACCGGAGGTGCATCCAGGTAGTCGAAAGCAAGCTCGCTTATGGTCTGAGCCATATCCTTCAGGTGCGATCCGCGCTCACAGGCATCACTTGTAAGAAGGATTCTTCCTGTCTTTTTAACCGATTCAATAACCTTCTCGTAATTAAATGGAACAATGGACCTTGCATCAATAATTTCAGCGGAGATTCCATATTTCTCCTGAAGAATATCGGCAGCTTCTATCACTCTGTATAAAGTTGCACCAATCGTCAGGATAGTAATATCCTTACCTTCTCTCTTAATGTCCGGCTCACCAATCGGAACCTCATAATATCCTTCAGGTACACCTTCCGGATGGAACATTTCCCCGACGTCATATATTCTCTGACTTTCAAAGAAGATAACAGGGTCTGTTCCCATAAGCGCTGCATTCATTAATCCTTTTGCATCATAAGGGGTGGCAGGGAATACTACCTTAAGTCCCGGTATATGAGCACATAAAGATGTCCAATCCTGAGAATGCTGTGCACCGTATTTTGAACCTACCGAAATTCTCAATACGACAGGCATCTTCAGAACTCCTGCGCTCATTGCCTGCCATTTAGCAAGCTGATTGAACACTTCATCTCCTGCGCGTCCAAGGAAATCCGCATACATTAATTCAACAACCGCTCTTCCGCCTGACATTGCATAACCAACGGCAGAACCAACGATAGCTGCTTCGGATATAGGAGCGTTAAATAATCTGTGGTATGGCAGTGCTTCAGTCAATCCTCTGTATACAGCAAATGCTCCTCCCCAGTCTCTTACATCTTCACCATATGAAATCAAAGTAGGGTCGGTATAGAACTTGTCAATTAATGCTTCAAAAATACCATCTCTTAACTGATATACTTTATTCTTTGATACCGGTTTTCCGTCCTGTATACCAACACGGATTTTCTTTGCTATTTGCTGAACTCTTGGATTTTCTTCCTTAGGCATTAATACGTCACATTCGCGGTCGTCCATCTTTTCTATTCGTTGATTTGAGAACATTAAGTCACCAATAATATTCGGATTCTTATCCAGGTTCATTCTTGGAGATATATCTTCATCAACAGCAAGCCTGCAAATCTTAGTCATTCTTTCCTTGATATCTTCATGAATAGCCTCAAATGCTTCTTCACCTGCTACACCGGCTTCAATAAGGCGTTTCTTGAAGTTAACAAGAACATCTTCATTGCCCCATGCTTCGATTTCTTCTTTTGTTCTGTAGGTTGAAGCATCGGACGGTGAATGTCCGGTCATACGATAGGTCAGTACATCTAACAATACAGGACCTTTATTTTCTTCGATAAGCTTCTTCTTTCTCTTCATTGCTTCAATAACAGCAAGCGGATTATATCCGTCTACTCTCTCAGCATGCATTTGTTCAGGGTTAACGCCTGCACCTAATCTTGCAGCAATCTGATATGCCATTGTTTCACCTGATGTCTGACCGCCCATACCGTAATTGTTATTGAAGATATTGAAGATAATTGGAAGTCCTCCCTTAAATCCTTCTTCCCATAACAACTTAAACTGATCCATAGCAGACATGTTAATGGCTTCCCAAACCGGTCCGCAGCCCAATGAGCCATCACCGATGTTGGCAATTACGATACCCTTTTTACGATTTACCTTTTTGTATAGTGCAGCACCTACTGCTATAGGAGCGGAGCCTCCTACAATCGCATTGTTTGGATAAATGCCGAATGGAGTGAAAAATGCATGCATGGAGCCTCCAAGACCTTTATTAAAGCCTGTTTCTCTTGCAAATATTTCAGCCAGTGCTCCATAAAGAAGGAAATCCATTGCAAGCTCTTTAACGTCTCCTTTATTTTTCTGTTTTCCTTCAACAATCTTTAATATTCTTCCGTCAAAGAACTGCGTCATATCCTTTAAGATTTCATCATTATCCAATTTATGAATTGCAGAGAGACCCTTTGCAAGAATTTCTCCATGGCTTCTGTGGGAACCAAAAATATAGTCATCCTTATCCAGTATATATGCCTGTCCTACGGCAGAAGCCTCCTGTCCCAATGAAAGGTGCGCAGGACCCGGGTTATTGTACTGTATACCGTTATATTCACTGGTTGTTTTTATAAGCAGCAGCATGGTTTCAAATTCTCTTATAATGGCCATGTCTCTGTAAATTCTTAAGAAATCCTCTGTCGTATAATTTTCTTTTTCTTCTTCAATGGTTTTGTTATATTGATTCACCGGAATATCTTTAAATGTTATTGAACTGCTTTTTCTAAGTTCAACCGGATCAACAAATTGTGACTTTGGCATTATGAACATCTCCTTTTTCTTTTTAATATATAATCAGGTAATTGGTTTAATAGAATTTATAGTTGAAAGATACCCTCTCGGATAATCTCAGATACGGTAGGATGCGGGAAAACCAGCTCCTTAATATCGTCAACTCGCATTTCAGTTTCAATCATCAAGCCCGCACCATATATAATTTCCGATGCGTAGCTGCCAATCATATGAACACCGATAAGCTTCCTGAATTTTTTATCAACCAGTACCTTGCAAATTCCATCTCCGCCTTCATTTTCTGCCACATATCTTCCACTGTACTTCATGGTAATATTCGCTACCTCGTACTCAATCCCTTTTTGTTGACAAGTTTCTTCAGTTTCACCAACCGAAGCTACTTCAGGATTGGTATATATTACAGAAGGAATTGCGTTGTATCTCATAATATCTTTCTTACCGATGATATTATTAATACATACCTCAGCTTCACGATAAGCAGTATGAGCCAGCATGGAATAGCCGTTTACATCTCCTGCCACATATACCCCCGGGATATTTGTTCTTCCGGTGCGGTCAACTTTGATATGATTTCTTTCAATTTCCACGCCAATCTTTTCAAGACCTATACCTTCAATAACAGGCTTCCTTCCTATGCTCATAAGTACCTTATCAGCAGACACGGTATAAGATTGGCCGTTTTCTTCATATACCACACTGCCGTTTTCTATCTTTGTTACCTTGCAATTCAGCTTAAATTCAATCCCTTTTTTCTGATAGTTTTTCATCAGTATGGTTGAAATTTCTTTATCGGTATAACCTGCTATTCTGTCAAGCATTTCTATAATGGTTACCTTGCTTCCGACGGAATTAAAATAGGATGCCATTTCCAGGCCTATTACTCCGCCTCCTACGATAACAAGGGATTTTGGAACCGATTCGATATCAAGGATTTCACGGTTTGTAAGAACAAAGCCGCTTTCCAGTCCTTCTTTTGCACCGGGAATCGGAGGTATTATTGGCATAGAACCGGTTGCAATTAATAAATATTTGGCAGTGTAAATATCATTTCCAACTTTTACTTCGTAACCGTCACTGTTTTTGCCGTTTATTTCTCCGAAGCCTTCAACAACAGTAACTTTATTTTTTTTCAGGGCAAACTTAATACCCGATACTAATGTATCTACTACTTTATTTTTTCTTTCGATGACGGCTTTATGGTCAAATTTAACATTCTCTGCAAAAACACCATACTTTTCGCCATGTCTTGCATAGTCATAAATTTTTGCAGAGTTCAACAACGTTTTTGAAGGAATACAGCCCTCATTCAGGCAGACGCCTCCAAGAAATCTTTTTTCAATTAAAAGTGTATTTAACCCGGCATGTCCGGCACGTTCCGCAGCCAGATAACCTGCCGGTCCGCCGCCGATTACTATTAAGTCATATACCATCTCTCAATCACCTCTTTTCTATTTCACAAGAAGAATGCTGAAATTCTCAAGATTCGTTTTTAATTCTTTGAGGAATCTTGCTGCAGGCGCACCATCCAAAGCTCTATGGTCAAAGGTAAGAGAAAGACCCATTGCCGGATAGTACACATATTCGCCATTTACTTCCTTGACTCTTTGTACGATTGTATTTACACCAAGTATTCCGGTTTGCGGAGGATTGAGTACCGGTGTAAATGATTCCACATCCAAAGTTCCCAAATTGGTTACCGTAAAGCTGGCACCCTTTAAGAAATCAGGACTAATGGTTCCTTTCTGGCATTCCTCAATTAATACTTTCGCCTCACGGGAAATTTCATTTAATGATTTTTTGTTTGCATTAAAAATTGTCGGTACCATTAAACCTCTTGGAGTATCCACTGCAACGCCTATATGCACATCCCTGAAATAGCGCATGCTATCATCAACAAAATGTGCATTCAGGTCCTTATGATTGATTAATGTTCTGGAAACCGCGTAAAGTATAATATCGTTTATGGTTATGTTTTCTATGCCAAGACGTTGCTGGTTGGCCTTTAATTTCTTTCTGAAATCAAGAATATCCGTTGCGTCAAATGATGCATTCAATGTCAGCTGAGCTGTAGATGAAAGTGATTGATGCATAGCCTTTGCAATAACCTTGCGAATATTAGGCAATTTCACTTCTTCATACGGAGTTTCGGCAGCGGATAACCCTTCAACTCCTGTTGGAGCAGCTCCTTTTGCTTCGCTTTCGGCATACAAATCAGCCGTTGTTATTCTTCCGCCTATTCCTGTACCGATTACGGTACCTTCCATCTTCATATAAGCATCCTTAGCTGCATAAGTAACAGCAGGACCGTTTTCCATTAGGCTATGAATATCTCTTTCAATAATTCTTCCGCCAGGGCCTGTTTTGGGTGCATATCTGTAATCAAGTCCCATTTTTTCAGCAAGATTTTTAGCTCGTGGTGATATTTTAACTCTATCACTTTCTTCCATAACCGAAGGAGTGGTGATGATTTCTTCGGCCTCCTCTTTTTCTTGTACCTGAAGCTGTTCTGAGGTTGTTTTTTCTTCCTTCACTTCTTCCGCAGCATTTGGATTAAACTCCTCATAAGATTCTCCCGGATTTCCGATTACACAAACAGTGGTTAATACAGGTATATCGTCTCCTTCTTCAAAAAAAATTTCAAGAAGAGTTCCGGAAACCTTTGCTTCTTCATCAAATGTAGCTTTATCTGTTTCATAAGTGAACAGAAGGTCGCCTACATTTACCTGATCGCCTTTCTTCTTATGCCATTTTGCTATTATACAGCTTTCTACTGACTGCCCTTGTCTGGGCATAATTACTGGTGTTGCCATATATTCATCCTCCCTAATTCAACATAATCTGTCCGCCTGTTACCGGCAAAGCCTGACCTGTTTCATACTGCTGTTCAATGATATAAAGTATTGCTCTTACAACATCCATCACTTCGCAGCCTCTTCCCATAGGTACCTTGGATTCATAAAAATCCTTGACATCTTGTATTGTTTTGGCACCTGGAACCTTACCTGCTCTCAAATACTGTACAAAGAGACCGTTTTCCGGATCTGACCACAATGGGCCGTCAAAAAAGTTTCCGGGACATACGGCATTAACCTTAATATTATATTCTACAAGCTCTTTTGCGAAGCTTTGCGTAAGACCTATTCCACCGAATTTGCCGCCTGCATATGCAAAATTCTTGTTGCTGCCCTCCAGACCTGACTTGGAATTGATTTGTATAATGTCCATAAAATATTTTTTGTCAAAACGGTTTTGAATCTTCATATATTCTGAAACGTACTTCGTACATATAAAGTAAGCCGTGTAATTGACTTTTGTAACAAATTCAAATGTCTTAAGGTCCATTTCATCCAGACCGCCGGCCCTTAAAACGCCGGCATTGTTAACAAACACATCAATACCGCCATAAGCAAGAACCGTTTCTATCATCATATTGTTCACAGACTCTTCATTTGAAACATCTACCTTGACTGCAATGGCTTTGTCTTTACCATACTGATTACAAATGTTTTCGGCATTTTTACGGGCAAGCTCTTCATTTAAATCCGCAAAAACAATATTTGCGCCCTCTTTTGCCATTTCTTCGGCAATCCCCTTTCCAAAGCCCTGAGCACTGCCTGTAACAATAACAATTTTATCATTTAACCTTCCTTTGCCTGCCGTATCATTCGAACGCACATAATAAATCCCGAGATTTTGTACGGCAACATTTGTCGGCAGCTTATTGTTTTCTTTTTTATAGGCTTCAATTCTCTGCTTTAAAATATCGTATTGCTCATTCTCATCACTGCATTCAGGTATATACACGGTATTAATTCCTGATACAGCTAAAAATGCCTGCTCATCCTTCAAGCTTTCTAAAATGGAATCATCTGATTTGAAAGTAACAATAATACTGTCATTTTCTTTCAGCAGCATTCGAACAGCAGGAGCTATTCTTGCTGCTTTTTGTCTGTCAAATTGCATATAACCACCTTCTTTTTATATAGATAAAGTTTTTGCATTTTTCAATAAATATTTCTCTGCTTCTAAAGACCATAATCCGTTATGGTCTGATACAATCCTGGCAAGCTCTGCAAAAAGTGGATCGGTTTTTCCCTTTTCTTCAAAATCCGCAATTGCCGTTAATGGCATTTCAATATTTGTATAAATCAATTTCTTGCCTCCAGGGATTTTCGGTAAATTTAAGGTTGTTTCCACAACACTGTTCAAACCGCCAACATGTGTTATCATAGCAGCAGGATTAATCAGTCCTTTTTCCATCATTTTAAGGGATTCAATCATGTCATCTGTATTTCCGCCGCTTGTACCTACCACATGGGTTGAATTATAATGAACATTATAAAAGTTAAATTCTGCAGAAAATTCAGGATTGGTGGGCCCTGCAAAAAAGTTCAGGCAGCCGTCCTTTCCAAGAATTTTGTCTCCCTGTTCAACAACTGGTTTTACTGGTGCAAAAACAAAAACATCATCATAGCCCTTGCCATCCGTCAATGAAATCAGATACTGCACTACATTGTCAATTTTGGACGTATTCAGATATATTAATTTCACACCATTCTTCTCTGCTTCTTCAACGGTAAGAATTTTGCTTGCCCTTTCCAGTCTTGCATCGTCGATATCTGTTACAACCAAAAGACCTGGCTTACGGTCACAGTGAATCGCATAATCGATAGCACCCATGCCCATAGGACCTGCACCGGCAAGTATTGCCATATTGCCACCCTCAACGATGCCCATTTGATGTTCGTATGAGCCTGCCTTCGTATGATAATTTGCATGAAATGCCCCAACAATACAAGACATAGGTTCGGCAAGAGAACCATAAAAATACGCCTCTCCCTGATAATCAAGCAGGCAATTCATTTCCATAACTTCATTAGGAATAATAATATTGGTAGCATCCCCACCTATATAATGGTAGGAGTATCCTGGTGCATCAAGAGTTCCCTTATAATTCAGCGCAGGCTGAATAGAAAACTTCTGACCGGGCTTGAATTTGTCTTTCCACTTTGCACCAACTTCAATAATTTCACCGCAGAATTCATGACCAATTATTACAGGATTCTTATCAATATCCTTTGGGATCCTTTTATGGTCACTTCCCTGAGTAGCAGCTTTATACGACGACATACAGATACTGTCGGATATAATATGCGCTGCTATTTCATCATCCTTTATGGGCGGCAATTCAAAGCTTTCCAACCGCAAATCATTTTTGCCATACAACCTTACTGCCGTTGTCTTCATTCTCGATCCTCCTATTAATAAATTATAATACTTTAACTTTATTCTTTTCAGCTGCCTTTAAGAATCTGTCCGGAAGCTTTTCATTACATATAAGAACATCAATATCCTTAAGCGTTGCAAAAGTAAAGGGCAGATTCTTATCAATCTTTTCCCCTGTCATAAGTAGGATTATCTTTCTTGCTTTTTTTATAATAGTTCTTTTTAACTCACACTCATTAAAATTTCCAACAGTAAAACCACTTTCTATGGTAAAGCCTGAAGTAGCAACAAAAGCAATATCTATATTGATATTTTTTATGAATTCAACCGAATGAGAGCCGGAAATTGAAATGTTATCCCGATTCAGTTCACCCCCGATTAAATTAACAGTAGCATTAGGATACTTTATAATCTCCAATGCAATATTCGGTGCGCTGGTAAGTATTGAAAGGTTGGTATTTGGAAGAATTTGTGTCAGGCACATGGTAGTACTTCCTGAATCAATAAAAATAGAGCGGCCTGTTTCAATAAATTCTACGGCCTTTTTGGCAACAATCATTTTCTCGTCAATATTTTCTACCGCACGGCTGCTGTATGCTTCTTCCTTTATCTTGGATAAATGTGCTAAAGACTTAGCTCCTCCTCTGGTTCTTACAATGTATCCCAGCTTTTCAAGATATGCAAGATCTCGGCGCAAAGTCATGGTTGATACTTCAGGAAACTTGTCTTCAAGCTCGCATAGTTTAATTTCACCTTTTTCCTGAATATATGCATTTATCATATCTTTTCTTTCAATACTCATAAACTTTACACCTCAATCCTGATAGACTGGTTAGAAAATGTTCGTTTGTAACATAATTTGTTCAAAAGTAACATTTCAACTGTTCATACAAACATATTACCATGATAATTTTAACAAGTCAATTGAAATTACGTCATTTTTGTATACAAATCAGACAAAATCAGAACAAAAAAAGACGATTCTATCGTCTATTTTCAGTTATTATTTATTCTTTCAAATACTTGATTGTTCTATTATTTTTTATACAATTTCACATATATATGGTATTCTTTCATTACTTTTTTAATAAACTGCTCGGTTTCCTTAAAAGGAATCTTATCCAATGTCTTGCCTGATTTGCTTAAATTTTCATCATTAAGCCATTTGTTGACATTCCCACTGCCACCGTTATATGCAGCCAGCACTAAAGAAAGATTATTATCAAATTCCTTCATTAAATTATTAAGATACCAACAGCCTATCTTAATATTGGTTTCCGGATCATAGACCTTGTCAGAAGCATAATCGTCCATTCCAAGCTTTTGTGCTCCCCACTGTGCTGTCTGATCCGTAAGCTGCATAAGTCCTTTTGCTCCCTTGTGCGAAACAGCATCTTTATTATAATTGCTTTCCACTTTTATGATTGCCATAATAAGATATGCATCAAGTCCGTATTCAGAAGAATATTTCTCAATAATTTCCCTGTATTTTAAGGGATGCATACTCATCATTATGAATTTGGGAAGAAACACAAGAGAAGCTACAATGATAAGTGTCAGTATTATGACAACGAAAATTCGATATTTACGTAAATTTATAACGAAAAACACATCATCACCTTTTCTGTGAATATAGTAGTTGCTTTATCTTCTCATCCATTTCAATCAAATTACCGTTGTTCTCAATAACGACATCTGCGTATTTCATTAATTCTTCATCGGATATCTGAGAACGAATACGATTCCATGCACTTTCCTGGCTTAAATGATCACGTTTCATGATTCTTTGAAGTCTTTCTTCCTTATTTGCCGTTACAACCCATATTTCATCGCATATATTATGTAAATTACTTTCTATAAGCACAGCTGCATCAATAATGATATTATTATATTCACTTTTGTTTTCCAATATTTCAATTTCCTTATTAATTTCTTCCCGAATATACTTATGTGTAATATGATTTAATTGTTTGAGCTTTTCCCGGTCTGAAAAAACAATGTCTCCCAATTTTTTTCTGTTAAGTTCACCCGATTCGAAAAGAATATCCTTTCCAAAATAATCCACAATTTCTCTTAATGCTTCATGACCTGGTTCTACAACTTTTCTTGCCACCATATCAGCATCAATAACGGCAGCTCCATGCTTCTTTGCAATGGCTGCAATGGTGCTTTTTCCGCTTCCTGTTCCGCCTGTCAGACCGATAATCCTCTTTCTCTTATTTTGCATCATACCACGTTTCCCCAATATTCATATCAATACTTAAAGGTACTTTTAGCTGCATTGCGTTTTCCATTTGCTCCTTAACAATTTCTTTTACTTCATCAATCTCACTTCTATGGGTTTCTACTATCAATTCGTCATGTACCTGAAGGATAAGCCTTGATTTCATTTTTCTCCTTTTGAGTTCATGATAAACATTTACCATTGCAATCTTGATAATATCCGCAGCACTGCCCTGGATCGGCGTATTCATTGCAACCCTCTCCCCAAACGACCGTATTGCAAAGCTTTTGGACTGAAGCTCAGGCAAGTATCTTCTGCGGTTCATAAGAGTTGTTACATATCCCTGAGTTTTTCCGATTTCCACTATGTCGGACATGTACTGTTTAATTTTTTCATATCGTTTGAGATAATTGTCAATATACTTTTTTGCCTCTTTTCTTGTTATTCCCAAATCCTGGGATAAACTGAAATCACCGATTCCATATACGATTCCAAAGTTTACCGCCTTTGCCCTACTTCTCATAAGTGCTGTAACTTCTTCTATCGGTACGTCAAATACCTGGGAAGCCGTTCTTGCATGAATATCCTCATTATTCTTAAAGGCTTCAATCATATTCGGGTCACCTGAAATATGCGCCAAAACCCTAAGCTCGATTTGTGAATAGTCCGCGTCAAGCAGAACATATTCAGGGTCGGAGGCGATAAACATTTTGCGGATTTCCTTTCCCATTTCAAGCTTGATAGGTATATTCTGCAAATTTGGCTCCGTGCTGCTTATTCTTCCTGTAACCGTAACTGTCTGATTAAAGCTGGAATGGATTTTTCCCGTTTCGGGATTGATAACATGGAGCAAGCCATCCGCATAGGTCGACTTTAATTTTACCAGCTGTCTGTATTCTATAAGCTTTTCTATGATTTCATGTTTCCCTTTTAACTTCTCCAACACCTCAATATCCGTGGAATACCCTGTTTTTGTCTTTTTGACAACGGGAAGCTTTAGCTTCTCAAACAATATTACTCCCAATTGTTTTGTTGAATTAATATTAAACTCCTCACCGGACAGATCATAGATTCTCTCTATAAGTTCACCGATTTTATGATCCAATAGCTTTGAAAAGCTGATTAATCGGTCTTTGTCCACCTTGAATCCATAAATCTGCATATCGGCAAGCACCCGGACAAGTGGAAGCTCCACATTATAAAAAAGCTCATGCTGGTTATATTCGTCAATTTTTTGGCGAATAGCGTGTTTAAGCTTTTCCAGAGCCAGTACCTGCCGGCAGCTTAACTCTACTGCCTTTGCAGGTTCAATAGCTGAAATCGAGTTCCTTGATTTTCCCTTACCTAAGATGGATTCCTCGGAAGGTATGGATAATCCTAAGAGTTCATGAGCCACCTCATCTATATAATATGTACTTCTGGACGGATTTAAAATATATGCACCAATCATGGTATCAAAAAAACTGCCCTTGTATTCAATGCCATAATGATGAAGAAGCACCATGTGGTCTTTTATATTATGTCCGGTTTTTTCAACGTTTTCAGCTTCGAAGACTTTCTTTAGTCCGTTTATCACCGTATCCTCATTAAGTTCATGATTTATGTCAATATAGGCTGCAATATTATCGTCTATAGCAACAGAAAAAGACATCAGTTTATTATTTTCAGCATATAAAATATATTTAAAATCTTTTTTCCGTATTACATCTTCAATGATATTTTTGAATTCCTCAGCGGAAGTGACATGAAGATAACGACCTTCTTCTTTGATTTCTTCTGTTTTTATTTCTTCGGAATAAAGCTGCAGCTTATTTATAAACGATTTAAACTCCAGCTTATGGAATAAATCCAATAGCTCTTTTCTATTGTATTCTTTCCTTGCACAGGATTCCAAATCAAACTCGATTGGTATATTTCTGTCAATGGTTGCAAGTCTTTTACTGAGGAATGCCATGTCCTTGTTCATAATCAAACTTTCTTTCACATTTTTACGAACATTCACAGAATCAATATGCTGATATAGCTCCTCAATGCTTTTATACTGCTGAATCAGTGAAAGTGCTGTTTTCTCGCCAACTCCCGCTACTCCCGGTATATTATCCGAAGAATCTCCCATAAGAGCCTTAACATCAATAAACTCTTTCGGTGTTACTCCATACTTCTCAAAAACTGCGGAATCATCATATTCGTCGGTTCTTGTCATGCCCTTGCTTGTAATCGGCAATTTTATTTTTGTGTTTTGTGAAGCCAGTTGAAGAGAATCCTTATCACCTGTTACAATCACGCATTGAATTGACCTTTCTTCGCAAATTTTTGAAACCGTACCAATGATGTCATCGGCTTCATATCCTTCCAATTGCAACATTGTTATATTCATGACCTGCAATACTTGCTTCAAAACAGGCAATTGTACTGCAAGCTCATCCGGCATCCCTTTACGCTGTGCTTTATATTGCTCAAATTCCTTATGCCTGAATGTAGGCGCTTTCATATCAAATGCAACGCACAGATATCCGGGATTTTCTTCTTCCAAATATTTAAATAATATATTCAAAAAGCCGTATATGGCATTGGTATATAGTCCTTCTGAATTTGACAACAGTCCGATCCCATAAAACGCCCTGTTAATAATACTGTTTCCGTCAATAATCATGAGCTTGTTATTGTCCATGACATCCACTCCCTTTATGTCAATACTTACCCTTCATCTATACTGACTGTGACAAAATCTCCTTCTTTATACTCTTCGTTTTTTAATGTATTTATCGGTACAGAAATTTCAAACAGTCCGTCCTGCATAATAATATATGCAAAATCATTTTCTATTCTGTCAATAATACCTACAAAACTCATTATCAACCACCCTGTTTATAGTAAATAATTAAATACCTTTGTATATTATAACCTATTAAACTATACTTTGTACAATATTTTAAAAATAAATTTTCTGTTTTAACAACAAAAAAGCCACTATAAAATAGTGACTTTTTATATTATTCTTTTATTGCTGGCGGACAGTGTCATCCGCCACTACGGCATATTTAATATTAAACATTAGAGCAATATTTCTTTTTAGCCTCGTGATAAAAGGGTTCTTATTTCATCGTTTTGTATTATTTCTTCAACAGAATTAACGCCTAACTGCTTTAATATTTTCATTACATTTAAATTATCGAAGGGCGTAAGTATATACGAATCCTCTCCAAAATCATTAACCAGCTTTGTTGCTTTTTCAACATCAATATTTGTCCTTGGTCCACCGACACAACCTCCGGCACAACCCATGCCTTCTATAAAATTGGATTCGGGTTCTTTTCCGTCACGTAGATCATCCAAAATTTTTTTGCATTCTTTGACCCCGTCAACCTTCTTTGATTTCAGCTTAATAACTCTGCTGTGTTTGAGTCTGTTAACAACGGTCTTAACCGAAAAGCTTACTCCACCGGTTCTCGCATACAATCTTCCTCCGAGAGAGGCATGGTCTTTATCATCCTCATGAAGCTCTTCCAGTCTGATATCAAGAGCAGTAAAAATCTCTTTCAGTTCCCTGAAATTTAAAACATAATCGATGGCGCCTGCCAGTTCAGGCTCTTTTGCTTCTGCCTTTTTGGCAATACACGGCGCAATGAAAACAACCTTTGCATTCGGATACAGCTTCTTTAGTATCCTTCCGGAAGCTATCATAGGAGATATGGAAGGTGACATATGGTTAAAGATTTCAGGATAACTCTTTTTGGTCATATTAAACCACACAGGACAACAGCAGCTTGTTAAGAAAAAGTCTTTTTCGCCTTTAACCAGCTGATTGAATTCCAACGCTTCTTTTATGGTTAAAATATCGGCAAATAATGCCACTTCAACCATATCCTCAAATCCCAGAAGCCTTAAACCTGTTCTCAGCTTTCCCATACTAACAGCTTCTCCGAACTGGCCAACTATTGCAGGAGCAACTGCAGCATAAACAGGAATTTTGTCATCCTTTAATAAATCAATTAGTGGTACAAATTCTATCTTATCGGATATGGCTCCAAAATCGCATTTGGAAACACAGTATCCACAGCTTAAGCATTTGTCGTTTTCTATTACAGGTTCATTGCTCCTCCTGTAAACCGATGTTTCATACTTGCCTATACCTGCACATTCACAGGGTTCCTCCTTGCAATACTCGCATGGGCCGTCAATACCGGCAATTACAGGCAAACTTACCGTTCTTGTATTTCTTACTTCGTTCAGCTCATCACTGAATCCTTCGTCACCCTTCGGATTTAACCCCATAGCCACTCGAATATGATTTTTGATGAAAGGCAAATCCGAATCCCCAAAATTATACTTTTTTTTAATCTCATCGGCCAAATCATTTAAATCAGCCGCACTCCTCAATTCATTATTCCAATATCTCTTAACAAGCTCGCTAAATATATACATTCGTTTTTCATTAAAATGAATATATTTATCTTCCATTATGGTCACTCCTTTAATGAACTATCACTCATTATACTGACCATAATTCAGGAAAAATATTTTATCATTGCGATTTTTCCAATGCTTGTTCCAAATCATATATTAAATCATCCACATCTTCTATTCCAATAGAAAGACGAATCATATCATGGGTAACACCTGCTGCTTTTTGGTCTTCTTCCGAAAGCTGTGCATGTGTTGTACTTGCTGGATGGATTACCAACGATTTGGCATCGGCAACATTGGCCAATAAGGAAAATATTTTCAGGCTGTCGATAAATTTCTTGCCTGCTTCCAATCCGCCTTTAATGCCAAAAGTAAATATGGAACCGGCACCTTTAGGTAAATATTTCTGTGCAAGTTCATAATATTTATTCCCCTTCAGACTTGGATAATTTACCCAGGTTACCAGCGGATGATTCTGGAGAAACTCTGCTATTTTTCTGGCATTTGATACATGTCTCTCTACTCTTAGCGATAATGTTTCCAATCCCTGAAGGAATAAGAAAGCATTAAAAGGACTTAGTGCAGCTCCTGTATCCCTTAAAAGCTGTACTCTGACTTTTGTAATATATGCCAGCTCACCCAAAGCTTCTGTATATCTTATTCCGTGATAGCTGGGATCAGGCTCTGTCAAGCCTGGAAATTTACCACTGGCTTCCCAGTCAAATTTTCCGGAATCAACGATAACGCCGCCAATGGAGGTTCCATGACCACCAATAAATTTTGTTGCAGAATGAACCACTATATCGGCTCCAAATTCAAATGGTCTTATGAGGTAAGGAGTACCGAATGTATTGTCAATAATGAACGGTATTCCGTTTTCATGAGCTATTTTTGCAACTGCCTCAATATCAATAAGGTTAATTCCCGGATTGCCTATTGTTTCAGCATAAAGGGCTTTTGTATTTTCATTAATTGCTTTTCTGAAATTTTCAGGGTCATCAGGATCAACAAAAACTGTCTTGATTCCAAGCTTTGGCAGGGTTGTTGAAAATAAATTATATGTACCGCCGTATAGGGTACTTGCAGCAACAATCTCATCTCCGGAGCCCGCAATGTTAAGTATGGCATAAGTAATTGCTGCTGATCCCGAAGCTACGGCAAGAGCTCCTACCCCACCTTCCAATGCGGCCATTCTCTTTTCAAATACATCGGTTGTTGGATTCATAATGCGTGTATAAATATTTCCGGGCTGTTTCAGGCTGAAAAGGTCGGCTGCGTGCTCAACATTGTTAAATACGTAGGAAGTGGTTTGATAAATAGGAACAGCTCTTGAATTCGTAGCAGGATCTACTTCCTGTCCTGCGTGTACTTGCAATGTATCAAATTTTAATTTTCTTTCACTCATTTCTTTTCCTCCTTGACGAACATTTATGAATCATTTGTCAAATACAAATGTCGGGTGGACAGGTCGCTGTACTGTCAACTAACAGTATCCAAGGTAGGGGCTGACGACCCTGTCCGCCCGTAAATATGAAAAAGATGCTAAAATAATTCGACAACTAATAAAAATCTGATCATTCACTTTGATATAAAGCCGTTGACAAATATCTTTCACCGGTATCAGGCAGCAAGACAACAATTGTTTTTCCCTTGTTTTCTTCTCTTTTTGCAATTTCAGTTGCCGCAAATACTGCTGCTCCGGAAGAAATTCCCACCAACAGGCCTTCATGTTTTGATAAATTTCTTGAGCCTTCAAAGGCTTCCTCATTTTTTACTTTAAAGATTTCATCAATGATACCGGTATTTAGAACATTAGGCACAAATCCTGCACCAATTCCCTGTATCTTATGCGGTCCCGGTTTCCCTCCGGATAAAACAGGAGAATCATAAGGTTCAACTGCAACAATCTTAACCTTTGAATTCTTTTGCTTTAAAACCTCTCCAACGCCTGTTATTGTTCCTCCTGTTCCTACTCCGGCTACAAATATATCAACCTGGCCGTCTGTATCTCTCCATATTTCTTCCGCTGTTGTTACTCTGTGAATTTGCGGATTTGCAGGATTGTTAAATTGCTGAGGGATAAAGGAATTTGGGAGCTCCGTTGCCAATTCTTCTGCTTTCTTGATTGCACCTTTCATTCCTTCTGCTCCCGGAGTCAAAACCAATTCTGCTCCTAAAGCCTTTAATAAATTTCTTCTTTCGATGCTCATGGTATCAGGCATTACAAGAATGATTCGATATCCTTTTGCAGCAGCTACATACGCAAGTGCAATCCCCGTATTGCCACTGGTAGGTTCAATAATAACCGAATCTTGTTTAAGAATTCCCTGATCTTCTGCTGCTTTAATCATAGCATAACCGATTCTGTCTTTCACGCTTCCACCAGGATTAAAATACTCCAGTTTCGCGATTACCTTTGCATTTAAGTTTTTTGCCTTGTTATAATTTGCTAATTCCAACAAAGGGGTATTGCCAATAAGTTCGGTTAAATTTTTTGCTATTTTTGACATAATATCATCCTCCTTTTATTTATATATAATACATAATTGTTTCAGAATCATAATTTTTCTTATGTTCATTAATCAAATCTTCCAAAGTAATTGAATCTACCAATTCATTTACCGCCTCATTAATCGGATCCCAAATGATTTCCTTTAAGCATTGTTCTATGGGGGTATCTTTCAATTCATCTTCTTCCACGATGGCCAAGTCACCCTCAACGGCACGAAGTATCTGGCCTACGGTAATATTGGAAGGATCGTCACGAAGAATATAGCCACCCTGAGCACCCTTTATGCTTTTAACCAACCCTGCTTTTCTTAGTGTGGAAAATACATGTTCAAGATAAGTATCGGATATGTTTTGTCTTTCGGCTATGTTTTTTAAAGCAACATGCTCTCCTGATGACGAATGTAAGGCAAGGTCCAGAATCGCTCTAAGACCATATCGCCCTTTTGTAGACATTTTCATATAGGCAACACCTCGTTTATTTCATACTATTCCTATAGGATATTATTATATTACTACACTTCATTTGCTATGTCAATATATAATTTATAATTTTTTACATTTTTTCAATATCTGCAATTCCATTTAATTCTAATAAAAAAACTCTCCTTAATAAGGAGAGTTATAGCTAACTGCAGAGGCTATTCAATAAATCTTTTCCTGTTTCTCTAAAAACTTGTAGCTGTCGCCTCTGCCCATATCCACTTCAAATCCGACCGAATTAATTCTTCTTTCTATACATTGCCTGCAATGGGCAGCTTCATCGCCGGTACATATTTTGTTTTCATAAAGCTCATATTTGGCTCTCACATCAACAGGTGAAAGGTTGGGCATTACGACATTTGCCCCTACCTTTAAGGCCATCTCTCTTCCTTTGGGGCTCAGGGTTCCCATAGCCGTGGTTGCAGGCAGTAAGCAATCGGGTACAAATAACCTTGCTAAAGCAAGCATAACCAATGTCTGTTCCACCGTACCGCCGGCAGAATTGCCAAGAGGGGTTTCCTTATGCGGTATAAATGGACCTATTCCTATCATATCCGGCTGCAGCTCTTTTAAGAAAAGAATATCTTCCGCCAAATGCTCCGCAGACTGCCCCGGCAGACCTACCATAAATCCGGCTCCAACCTGATATCCAATACTTTTTAATGTATATAGCGTATTCATTCTGTTTTCATATGTCATGGTCGGATGCAATTTTTCATACAATTCTTTTGAAGCAGTCTCATGCCGTAATAAAAAGCGGTCTGCACCGGCGTCGTACAGCTTTTGATAGGTTTCTTTATCTCTTTCTCCAATAGAAAGAGTTACCGCTACATCCTTAAATCGTTTCTTAATCGATTGAACAATATCCACAAGAATTTCATCCGTATACCAGAAATCTTCGCCGCTTTGCAGGACAAATGTCCTGTATCCCAACCTGTAACCTTCCTCACAACAAAATAATATCTCTTCAGGCATTAACCGGTATCGTTCCGCTTTCTTATTGGAGGCCCGAATGCCGCAGTACAGGCAATCCTGCTTGCATATGTTGGAAAATTCAATAAGACCGCGCATATATACTTTGTTTCCATAATATTTTAATCTGGTTTTATGGGAATAATCAAACAGGATACTTTTATGTTCCTCATCGATGGAACGAATTAAATATACCAATTCATCCTTTTCCAGATTATTTGTTATATAAAGCTTATTTAATATATCCTTCATAGCGACACAATGTTTCCTTCCTTTTTAAGAATTAAATTATAATATATTATACTAATCATACCTGTTTAGTGTATTTTAATATATGGAGCAATATATGTCAACATTTTAACAAATTCAGTTAAAAAAAATTAAAAACCAGTGCGTAAGTCTTCTACTAATAAAAAGTCATATTTATTCTTAATAAATTCCATAATCTTATCGGCAATGATCTTGTGTCCTTCTTTATTGGGATGTATGCCATCAATGCAAAGACATTTTGTATAATCCGGCTGCTGTAAAAAAGCACCTCTTATGTCTATCCACTTTGTTTGTGTTTCCTCCGCTATTTTTATTATAACAGAATTATATCTTTCCTGCCACCAGTATATTTTTGTTATACTGCCCAGCCATTTGAGTATGTTGCTTTTCGCTGTTGAACTGCTTTTGCTTATCCATTCAAAATACATGTCAGCATTTAAAGGAGGCAATGTCATAAGAACAGGAACAATCTTTTTATTTTTTAGCAGCTCAATGGTTTCTCTAAGTGATGATTCAAATACACCGAAGTCTGTCCTTGGTATGTGATTTGCATGAGGGTCCTTTGCAATTTCTTCCCAATTGAAGTCGCAATCATTTCCGCCGTATTCAATTAAAACAATATCGGGCTTATCATCGAATATCTGGCTTTTAAGTTTTGTTATACCTTTAATAATGGTATTTCCAAATCGCGAGGTATTCTGAATAATACCTTTCAATTTTCCACGCAGCAAATCAACATAATTTTCCTCCAGTATGATATATTTTCTTTTGGCCTCATCATATACTATGCCTTTCGAAATGGAATCTCCCGACACGATTATTTTATAGCTTTCTTTCCTGTTTATTTGTTCCATATCCTTACCCCTTCTCACCACTTATGAAAAACTACCGTTGTTATAATTTAAGTATAGCTTACGAATGATATTTATTCAATTGAAATTATATATAAAATAAGATTTAAATTACTATTTTCTTTATTTTCAATATTTGCTATAATAAATATATCCAAAAATCAAAAATGTAAACATTGTTTACCTTCATTTTTTCAGGAGGACGCCATGTATTCAGAAATTGGTGCTAAAATTAATAAACTGAGAACCGAAAAAAAGTTAACTTTGAAAAACTTAAGTGACCTTACGAACCTGTCTGTAGGCTTTTTATCCCAACTGGAAAGAGGCTTGACGACTGTTGCAATTGATTCGCTTTATAATATAGCAAGTGCTTTGGAAGTTGATATCAATTATTTTTTTACTTTTGCCAAGCAAATTGACAATGTTGTGTTAAAAAGCTACGAAAGAGAACTCATCTTTATGGAAAACGATCAATATATTCAATACCATTTATCCAATAGTCTGACCGATAAAAAAATGTTCCCCCGGCTTATTGAATTATACCCGAAAAAGAGCAACGAATCTGTTGTCCCATATACCCATGAAGGTGAAGAATTTATCTATATCCTGGAAGGTATCCTGACATTCTATTATAACGGAGGCAAATATGAATTGTATCCCGGGGATTCTATTCATATCAACTCCAATTCGCCACATAACTGGGAAAACAATACGAATAAATTGGTAAAACTGATAATGGTGAATACTCCTAATCGTTTTAACGAAAATCCTAATGATTATCAATTTTTTTCGGACAAAGGTGAAAATTAACATATAAAAAGCCCCAATAACGGGGCTTTTTATATGAATCTATATTAAAATGAGGCATGTTCTGTTCTTTCGATTATTTCATTCTGCAAATTCGTATTTAAATTACAAAAATAATCACTATATCCTGCCACTCTTACAATTAAATTTTTATGCTTTTCCGGATGCTTCTGGGCATCTATTAAAGTTTTCCTGTCAATGACATTAAATTGTATATGATGACCGTCCATTTTAAAATATGCCCTTATCAGGTACATTAATCTTTCAATGCCGTCTTCACTTTGTAAAAGCTGAGGAGTAAACTTCATGTTTAACAAGGTTCCTCCTGTTCTCAAATGGTCCATTTTCGCTGCCGATTTAACGACGGCTGTAGGTCCCTGACGGTCAGTTCCCTGTACGGGGGAAATGCCTTCAGACAGAGGCATGCCTGCCGTTCTTCCGTCAGGAGTCGCACCTGTTACAGAACCAAAATACACATGGCAGGTTGTGGGCAGCATATCTACATGATAAAATCCACCTTTCATGTTTTTTCTTCCCTCAACCGCTTTATAGTACATATCAAATACAGATTTCATGATATTATCCGCATAATCATCGTCATTCCCGTACCTGGGTGTTTTATTGACAAGAAATTGCCTGATGTCTTCAGCACCTTCAAAATTTTTGTTTAAAACTGCAAGCAATTCCTCCATAGTAATATTTTTATAATCAAACACATGGTTTTTAATAGCCGAAAGACTGTCGGTAATACTCCCGATTCCTACCCCCTGTATATACGAAGTATTATACCTTGCACCACCGGCATTATAATCCTTTCCTTTTTGGATACAGTCGCTTATTATAATGGAGAGAAACGGAGAAGGCATATAAGTGGCATAAATTTTTTCTATAATGTTATTTCCTTTAAGCTTAATGTCAATAAAATGATTCATCTGCTTCCTGTAGGCATCCATTAAATCATCAAAGGTTTTAAAATATGCCGCATCACCGGTTTTAATACTAATTTGTTTTTTCGTTCCCGGATCCATCCCATTGTTCAAGGTTATTTCCAACACCTTAACAAGATTGAAATACCCTGTAAGAATATATGCTTCTTTGCCAAACGCCCCGCTTTCAACACAACCGCTGGTGCCTCCGCATCTTGCATCCTCTATTCTTTTTCCCTGTCTCAGCAATTCCTCAACAACGGCATCCGCATTGAAAACCGAAGGCTGTCCCCAACCTTTTTTTATGATATGGCATGCTCTCCTTAAAAATTTATCAGGACTCTTTCTACTCAGCTGTATATTGGAACTTGGCTGCAAAAGCTGCATTTCATCAATTACATCCAAAAGCAGGTATGAAACTTCGTTGACTCCATCCGTTCCGTCTTTTTTTAGTCCGCCCACATTGATATTGGCAAAATCGGTATAAGTACCGCTTTCCTGCAACGTGACTCCCACTTTAGGAGGAGCCGGTTGATTGTTAAATTTAATCCAGAAGCATTCCAAAAGCTCTTTTGCATATTCATAAGTAATTGCCCCGGATTCAATATCTTTCTTATAAAAAGGGTATAAATGCTGGTCCAATCTACCGGGATTAAATGAATCCCATGTGTTCAGCTCGGTTATAACCCCTATATGCACAAACCAATAGGCCTGAAGAGCTTCATGAAAAGTACGGGGCGCATGTGCAGGCACCCATCGGCATATCTTTGAAATATTCATCAGTTCTTCTTTTCTTCGCTGATCTTTTTCGGCTTCCGCCATTTGGAGCGCTTTTTGTGAATAGCGCTCTGCAAGCCGTATAATTGCATCACAGCATATGAGCATAGCTTCAAGCTCCTGCTGTTTCTCATAAGCTTCTTGATCATTTAAAAAGTCAAGATTATTGATGCATTTATTTATTTCCTTTTTAAAGTCCAAAAAACCTTTATAATAGATTTTATCATCCGCAACAGTATGTCCCGGCGCTCTTTGTTCCATGAACTCTGTAAAAATACCGGCTTCATAAGCGTCCTTCCATTCCTGGGGCATGCTGCTGAAAATAATATCACGGATGGATTTCCCTTTCCAATATGGAATAATTTCATCCGTATATATTTTTTTTACTTCATCACTTACTTTAAAAGAAATCTTTTCACGGCTGTTGATAATATCCAAATCCTCAATTGAATGACAACACAACTCCGGATAGGTTGGTGTTGCATGCGGAACAGGACCTCTTTCACCGACAATTAATTCCCCTTCACCAATATAAATACTCTTATTTTCCATTATGTGCTTAAAAACTAAAGCTCGCAGAACAGGCTGCGATACGGTTCCCGAGTACTTTTTATAGGCTTCCGTAACCAGCCTTGCCCGCTCTTCGGTAATAAAAGGTATGCCATTAACACTTTGTTCTCTTAACTTTTTTATTCGATCATTCATTGATATCACCTGCTTATTTTTACATGTAATCCGTAAGTACCCAGATAAGAAGCTATATTCTGCAGTTCACTGTCTCCCGGCGGCTTGATATGGGATAGCTTGTATTGCAAACCGATTTTTCCGTACTTATAAACTCCCAAATTGTGATATGGTAAGATATCCACATTCTTAATGCCTGTCGAAGACAGGAACAAACCGGTCTCTTTTATATTAGCCATATCATCATTGACAGAAGGAATGATCGGTATACGAGCTCTGATATTTGGATGGATTGCTGACAGTTTTTTCAGATTATCGATAATCAGCTTGTTTGATACCCCTATAAATTCCTTATGTTTATCATTATCCATAAGCTTAACATCATATAAAAATAAATCAATATACCTGCTAACAGATTCTATCCGATCCCAGGAAGTATAACCGCATGTCTCAACAGCAGTATGAATGCCAAGACTTTTACACATTTTAAGAGCATCGAATAAGTATTCATATTGCATAAATGGTTCTCCGCCGGTAAAGGTAACCCCTCCGCCTGATTCTTCATAAAAAACAGTATCTTTTTTAATTACCTCCGTTAATTCCTCAAGCGTCATCTTTATCCCTATTGCTTCCAGTGCATTTGCCGGACAAACCGAAATGCAGTTGCAGCATTTTGTACAACGTTCTTTATCATAGACTATTTCAGATTCTTGAATATATAAAGCTTCAGACGAGCAAGCGACCACACAGCGTTTGCATTTTATACAATTATCCCGGTTATGAATCAGAATAATTTTTCTCTCCTGGCCTTCCGGATTATGACACCACCGGCATTTCAGCGGACAGCCTTTCAGAAAGACAGCCGTACGGATACCAGGGCCATCGTGAATGGAATATCGTTGAATTTTAAAAACAATCCCTTGATCCATAGAAGCAATTCCTTTTTGTTTATTAAATTTGTATAACTAAAATATTTATACTATTTCTAAAATTAATTTTAACACATTTAAGTAATATGTCAATTAAAAAATTACTGTGATATTTTTGTTATTTGGTATATAATAAGGGGAAATATAAAGATATAACGAATAAAATACAACATCATAAGGAGGCTTTAAATATGCTACATAAAATTACGGGAAAAATTTCGGTCATCGGTGCAGGTTTTGTAGGCTCAACCACTGCTTATACTCTTATGTTAAGCGGCCTGGTTTCAGAAATCGTTTTGGTTGATATAAATAAAGATAAAGCTGAAGGCGATGTCATGGATATGAGTCATGGAATGTCTTTTGTACGCCCTGTTCAGATTACAGCGGGTGATTTTAAAGACTGTCACGGATCGGATATTGTAATTATTACAGCCGGTGCAAATCAAAAAGTTGGTGAAACAAGACTTGACTTGGTTAAAAAGAATACGGAAATTTTCAAATCGATTATTCCTCAAATTGTAAAATATTGCGAAGACTCTATCTTGTTGGTTGTAACAAACCCGGTTGATATATTGACATATGTAACATATAAAGTATCCGGTATTGCCCCATCCAAAGTCATCGGTTCCGGTACCGTATTGGATACCTCAAGATTCAAATACCTTTTAAGTGAACACACCGGTATCGATGCAAGAAATATTCACACTTACATTCTTGGTGAACATGGTGACACCGAGGTTGCAGCATGGAGCCTTACCAGCATCGCAGGAATGACCATGGATGAATATTGCAGGAATTGCGCCAAATGTGAAGGATATTCAAAAGAAGAAATCTATAATCAGGTGAAAAATGCTGCTTATAATATTATTCAAAAGAAAGGTGCCACTTATTATGCCGTAGCATTAGGCGTAAGAAGAATTGTAGAATGTATACTCCGGGATGAACGGTCCATTTTGACTGTATCCAGCCTGATAAACGGACAATACGGCATTCATGATGTTTGTCTGAGCGTACCTACGGTTGTAAATGAACGAGGGGTTGAAAGAATTCTGGAAGTACCTATTAATGATGAAGAAACCATGCTTTTGAGAAAATCCGCCGATGTTCTTAAGGGCATTATAAAAGAAATCGGTATGTAAATATACCTGCCATGAGGACAGTCGGAAACCTCTGAATACATTCGGCAATGTCACAGAGGGGGACAGTTCCTCCGTAATGCTTGTACCAAGCATTGCAGCCGAACCGTCCGAGACTACTGAAAAAGTATTTCTATGAATGGCAATGCAACACATTTTAGTTAATTGCAAAATGCATGACAACAGAGTCGTCAACCTCTACATGCATAGTCAACAATAAAAGAGAGACCATATGTTGTAGGGGTGGACGACCCTGTCCACCCGTAAATGGTGTTTTACAATTACCTAAATATATTGCCTCTGCTCAGATGATTTTGACTTTTCATTAATTTCGTATCATCCGCTCATTTAACTACCCATTGTTTAACTTCCGTTTCACTATTGTTATTATCTTCTGCGCGGAATAATCAGGCATGCACAAATATACGCCAGAAGTCCCAGCCCCGCCGAACAAACAGTAACAATCATCCATGCAAGCCGGATTAAAGTCGAATCCACCTCAAAAAATTCCGCTATTCCTCCGCAGACACCTGCCAGCTTTTTATCCGTATCTGATAAATACAATTTTTTCATCATAAACCCTCCTTATAATAATCTATTCTGCAGTAATTGGAATTATTTCTGTCCCTTCTACCGCTTTGTCAACCAATCCATCAACGTCAAGTTTTGATTCTGAAGCAATTATTTTTTCCAACAGCGGTTTTGTTGTCGGATGCTTTGGTACAAATACGGTACAGCAATCTTCATATGGCAAGATGGAAGTTTCAAAGGTATTTATCTTCCTGGCGATGGTTATAATTTCATCCTTGTCCATTCCAATCAGAGGCCTGAACACAGGCAAATTTACTGCTGCATTTGTTACCCCCAGGCTTTGTATCGTCTGACTTGCAACCTGCCCGAGACTTTCTCCTGTAACAAGAGCATTGGATTTGTTCTTTAAGGCAATTTTTTCTGAAATCTTCATCATAAATCTTCTCATGATAAGTGTAAGATGCTCGTCGGGACATTTCTCATAGATTTCAAGCTGTATATCAGTAAAGGGTACTACATGTAAATTGAATCTTCCTGTATAAGATGCCAGTATCCTACCCAATTCAATAACCTTGTCTTTTGCTCTTTCACTTGTATATGGATAGCTAAAAAAGTGTACTGCATCCAATTCAACACCTCTCTTAGCTATCATCCACCCTGCTACCGGGCTGTCTATTCCACCGGACAACAGCAGTGTTGCCTTTCCGTTGGTTCCGATAGGCATACCTCCCATGCCAGCTATCTTTTCCGTATATACATATGCTGAAGTATCACGTATTTCAACATTTACGACAACCTCAGGTGTATTTACATCAACCTTAAGCTGAGGTACTTTGGCTAAAATATACCCACCTACCTCCCTGCATATTTCCGGTGATTTTAAAGGAAATTTCTTATCTGAGCGTTTTGCCTCTACTTTAAAGGTTCTTTTGTTCTGCAAAACAGGAAGCAAATATTCAACGGCCTTTTGCTTGATACATTCCATTTCCTTTTCAACTTTAGCAGCACGGCTGACAGAAACAATCCCGAATATCTTTTTCAGTCTTTTAATGATTTCCTCAATATCAATATTTGGTTCCAAAGGCTCCACATATATCGTAGCCTGAGCTATTGTCACACTGATTTCACCTAAATGGCTAATTGCTTTTTTTATATTGCTGATAAGCTTCTGCTCAAATATCGGCCTGTTCAGCCCTTTTAAGATTATTTCTCCGTACTTCACCAAAACTAACTCATTCATCCTGTTACCTCCTGACATATTTCCGTAGTTGTCTTACGATATTTTTTAATTGTTCCGCACAATATTCCACATCGTCCATTGTATTAAATTCAGAAAAGCTGAATCTTATGGCACTGTCAATACATTCTTTTGTCGATCCGATAGCCGTTAACACATGACTGGGTGACGGCTTGTTGGATGAGCATGCAGAACCTGTGGACACAAATATACCTTTATCTTCCAGAGCATGCAAAAGCACCTCCGCTCTAACCCCGGGAAAAGAAACATTTAAAATATGTGGTGCGCTGTTCATGTCATTTTCCCCATTTACAAATACATTTTCAATACTATTTAATATTCTTGCTTTTAATTGTTCTTTTAGTATCCGCATATGATGAATATTTTCATCGATTTTTTCGAAAGTGAGCTCTACGGCTTTTCCAAACCCGACAATACCGGGTACATTTTCCGTTCCTGAGCGAATATTTGATTCCTGATTTCCTCCGAAAACAATAGGCTTAATCATTGCACCCTTTCTGATATACAATGCTCCTGCTCCTTTTGGTCCATGAAGCTTGTGAGCACTTATGGACAATAAATCAATTCCGTATTTTTCAGGAGTAAATAAAATTTTACCGAAGGATTGAACCGCGTCAACGTGAAATATTGCTTTTGAACCTTTTTTTTCAATAATGCTCCTTACTTCATGAATTGGCTGAATCGTACCAATTTCATTATTAATATGCATTAAGCTGATAAGAATTGTATCTTCACATATTTCATTTTCCAAGGCTTCCAAATCAATGATTCCCTTTTTATCCACAGGAATATATGAAACCTTAAATCCTTCCTGTTCCAATGCCTTAAACGTATTAAGCACAGAAGGATGCTCAATGGACGATGTAATTAAATGACTCCCTTTTCTCCTGTTTGCCTGTACGGAGCCTCTTATGGCAATATTATTTGATTCCGTACCTCCGGATGTAAAAAATAATTCACTGCTTTCTACACTCAAAGCCTTTGAAATGACTTCGCGGGCTTTTTTTATTGAACGTTCGGCATAAATGCCCTTCAAATGCAAAGATGACGGATTACCATAATTCTCAGTAAGCATTTCTACCATTGAATCTACTACCTGGCGATACGGCTTTGTTGTTGCACTATTATCAAGATATACTTCTCTTATTTTCATTCATATAACACCCCGGTATAATTCTTTGACGTACTATATATATTTACCTAACCATTCTATATTAATTTATCATATTTATCAATTGTTAAACAAACTTTTATTTTTTGTTACCATAAAATACATTTATATTTTTTCTTTATTTGACAAACCATACTATTGGAGGTGATATTAATGGCAAAGAACAGTAACAGAAAATTAGTTCCTCAGGCAGCTGCGGCACTCGAAAGATTTAAAATGGAGGCTGCAAGCGAAGTAGGAGTTAATTTGAAGCAAGGTTACAACGGCGACTTAACAGCAAGGCAGGCTGGTTCAGTTGGCGGACAGATGGTTAAGAAAATGATTCAGCAGGTTGAACAGAGCATGGCCGGACAATAATAGCAATGATAATATAAAAAAAGTAGCTGTAACATTGTTACGGCTACTTTTTATCCTAATTCATCTACTGCTTGCTGCCTTCAATACCATGCATTTTATAAATACTATTTTAACACGATTAAATCCAGTATTCGACCGTCTGATTCAATAGCACGCATAAATACAACCTGATGCTTATTTTTATCTAAAATGTCTTTTTTGGATACAACATATTTATTCTTTTCATTATCCCAGGCATAAACATTAAATCCATATGCTGTCATGTAATTTTCAGATGTATTGTCACTGAATTGAACAGTTATATAATTATATTCGTTGTTTACATTGGTAATAACACCGTAAACCATTTTAATACCGGATTTCTTTTCTTCACCTGTATATACAGACCTGTCTAATGCTTGATAAACATCATAGGTATCATCAGGATCGTCAGGATCATCAAAATCAGGTGTAAGTATTAATACATCATCTATATCCCCAATATCATCAACTGAAAATTGAATGATATCCCCCTTATATACATTTGAAACTACCGTGTCATCTTCAGCATATATCGTTTTTTCAGTTCCATCCTGTAAGTATTTAACTCTTGTTATAACGCCACGCCCAGTCACAACAGCTTTACTAATATCTGTAACAACTGCCAATGGCTGATCTTCTATTAACTGCCTTGGCATATTCTCCGTTTCTTTTAAAACAAGAATTCCAATTACGTCTGTTGCATTAAGCTCATATGCTTCAATATTATAATAGCCACCGTCAACTAATTTATAATGTGATTTATATTTTGACAAATCCTTTGCAGCTTCACCATAAGGAACAAATATAATCTTAGTGTTAGAACCTAATTTATATTGTTTTTCTCCATCAACAAATCTATCAGCTTCATAAGAACCGGCCCCAGCCTTCACAAATTTCACACTTTCACTCTTATAATCTAAAGAAAAACGAGCAAGCCTTTCTTCCACTGATGATAGATTCTCAACCGGTAAATAAATCTTTTTTAGCTTTCCACCAGCACTTTTTGTCACATATTGTATTAACTGCTGCCGTATCTCGCCATTCTCAAAAAGCTCATACAACTGTGCAGGAGTAACGGTCTCTTTAGTAATACCATTATCTAAAACAATGTCTGATTCTAATCTTATATAAAGACTGTTTCCTTCTGTAGAAAATAGCTTAAGTTGAATGTTCTCATCTACTCCTGTACTTTTATACATGTCTACCAGATATGCAATAGATGTATATTCAATAATCTTTAATCCAACTATCCTATTATTGTTATCAAGATACAACTCTACAGTATCATCAACCTGCGGCCACGCACCATCGTACTTGATATTTGGTATGGCTTCATATGACTTGTTTCCGATATAAACATGCGTATCATCACGTTCTTTTACAACACCACTCACTTTATTTTCTATAAGAACAATCTGTATTAATTTTTTTCCGGTTTCATTTTCACTGAAAGCAACAGATATTACATCCCCTTCCGATATGGCTGACATATTGTTTAATACTGTACCATCTACTTTGGTAACAATTAAATCATAAGTATTACTGTTAAAATCCATAGGAATCTCAACCTGAGAACCATATTTTGTACGAATAACTTTATTCGTTGTGCTTTTGCTGTCAACTACGTATAATTCATAGCTGTTGATATAAGCAACGTCATATATGCCATCTCTGTTATTGTCAATTAATTTTATATTTCCATAACTTGGTTTAAATATATTCTCTCTCAGTGAAGCTATCCTATTATTTAACACAATTTTAACATTGGATGCAATATTCGCTTTTTTTGGCTCATCATCCTTTTCTTTATTTGCCCAATAATAAATTCTTTGGTTGGTTGTGTTTTCTTCAATGTTTTCTGCAGGAATGTTTAAAATATCATTTGAATCAATACTAAAATACTGGATAGTACCTTTCTCGCTACTTTTCTCAACTGTATACGTAAAAGTAACATAATACCCTACATAATCATTGATATCTGTATTTCCAATTTTATACACAATCCCATCAATCATTACTTCATTCTTTCCTGGTTTGCCGCTTCCATATAAAGTATAATAATAATTGGCGGTAACAAGCCCTTTTCCATCATAGGTATCATGACCATCTTCTTTTATGTTACGTCTGCCTTTTCCACCGCCACCTCCACCACCACTGCTTGAAATGGATATACCAGTGGTTGTTGTTGTTATAACCTGTTGAGGAATATCAATGTTAATAGCATTATAAACAGCCGTTGCTACAAGACCTCTTTTTGCTGGCTCACCAGCTTTGCCCACAATATTTTTCAACAGCCCCATTTGTGCTGCAACTACCAGATAACCGTCCGGATAACCACCTTTCTGTATGGCAGCAGCTTCATATCCAATTGCACATACAAGCATCTTAATAACTTGTTCATAAGTAACATAGTCATCCGGTCCAAAACGCCCGTCTCCATAACCCTTAATAATTCCCATAGTATATGCAACATTTATATCTGCTTTTGCCCAATGGTCAGAAGGCACATCGCTGAATTTTGACGGTTCAGTATTGGAAGCTACTGCATCCTGAAGATTTAACATACGATTAACAACTGCACAGAATTCCGCCCTTGTAATTGTAGCTTCAGGTCTGAAAGTTCCGTCATCATAACCTTTTAGAATTCCCATACTTGATAACTTATTAATGATTTCCTTTAATTGACCTTCAATAACTTCTTTCTCTTTTTCCTCATCATTTGTTTTCTCTTCTTCCGCATAAACCACTTCGTTTCCGCGACTAAAAAAATTATCATTCGTCTGATATGGGATTACTGCTATGCTGCCAAAAATGTTCATTACAAAAACAGCCATGAGAACCAATGACACCACTTTTGCCTTCAAATCCATTTTCATACTCCCTTCATAAGTATACTTTACAACAATATGTAACAAAAAAATGTCTAATAATTAAATTTTATCATGTACATATATAAAAGTCAATTTACATAGCGTTTATGTTTATGTTATATATTACCAATCATTCCTTTCATTTTACTCCAATATCTATAATTAAATGAATGAATCTGTATCATAATATATTTATATAATATACAGAAAGGAAGATATTCTGTTGAACATTCAAAAATCATTAACATGTCCCAAATGCGGAGGCCATAAATTTACTGCAAAATATGAAGCAACCTATGTATATTCGTATATGATTGATTCCGATATGATAGGTGAAAAGAATGAAGATGAATTTTTTCCGTTTTTATTTGACAACAGGGAACTTAAAAATGCCAGTGAATATATCCAGTGCTGCAATTGCGGCAACCGGTTTCCCTGCTGCTTTTCCGACAAAAAAGGTATTCACCTTACTATATTACAAAAAGCTATCCGGGCGGATCATGCAGAAAATCCGGAATTTCTCGGGTAAATTCACTGTGCTTGTTTGAACTTGTCGGCTATTTCAATCATTTCTTCAGCATGCTTTACAGTTAATTCCGTAATAACCGCACCCCCAATGATTCTGGCCAGCTCCTTTTTGCGGCTTTCATGATCCAGTCTCTTCACTGTAGTAGCCACTTCATCCTGATAAAGGTTTTTTTCAATTAAATAATGGTGATCGGCCATGCTTGCTATTTGAGACAAATGGGTAATGCAAATGACCTGCTTTTTTCTTGCTATATGCGACAGCTTCTCCGCAATTTTTTGGGCCGCTCTTCCGCTAACTCCTGTGTCAATTTCATCAAATATTAAAGTAGCCACTTCATCAGAATCTGATAAAACAGTCTTTATTGCAAGCATAATTCTGGACAGCTCTCCGCCTGAGGCCACCTTTATCAGCGATTTTAATGGTTCCCCCGGATTTGTTGAAATTAAAAATTCGATTTTATCAAAACCATTTGGATAAAAAATTAATTCTCCATCTTTATTATAAGCTTTTTCAATGCCAACACTAAACTCAACTTGTTTCATATCAAGATCCTGAAGCTCATTCATAATCTTTTCCCTTAGCATACCTGCTGCCTTCTGTCTGCATTCAGAAAGCTCATTACCTTGTTCAGTTAATCTTGCCAGCGCTATTTCCAGTTCTTTATTTAATAAGCTCAACCGTTCTTCGCTATTTAACATTTGATTTAGCTCTTCTTTTATCTTTTGGCTATATTCCAGTATTTCCTCAACCGTATTTCCATACTTTCTTTTTAATTTATATATATCATCAAGACGCTGCTCTATTTCCACCAGCATATTCGGGTCATATTCAAAATTATCCCGATAATTCCTTATATCATGGACCATTTCCTGAATCTGATATGACATGTCTTCAATTAATTTATAGTGTTCGGCAAGCTTAGGCTCATATTTTTTAACTTCATCAAGCTCCATTAATATTTCAGAGAAACCGTCATAAATGGATAATCCCTTATGATCACCGGTATATAGGCGTTCATATACTCTATTGACAGAATTGATTACTTTTTCAGCATTACTTAAAAACAATCTTTTCTCGGACAACTCTTTGTCTTCACCGGGCTTGAGCCTGGCATTGTCAATTTCTTCAATTTGAAACTGCAAAAGGTCAATTTTTCTTTCACGCTCTCTGTCATCACCGCTAATACCTTTTATTTCGTTCTTTATAGCATGAACTTCCTTATATGTCTGTTCATATTTTCTTTTTATTTCAAGCAGTTCGTTCCCTCCAAATTTATCCAGGTATTCCGCATGCTTGTCGGGCTGTAAAAGCTCCTGGTTATCATGCTGACCATGAATGTTTACAATCAGCTTGCTTATATCTCTTAACATGGCTGTCGTCACGATTCTTCCGTTTATTCTGCAGACGTTTTTTCCTGATGACATCATCTCTCTGGATATCAGAAGCGCACCGTCTTCTTCCACTTCAATACCCATTTCAGAAAGCTTTTCTATTATATTTTCCGAATTAATATAGAACAGTGCTTCAACAACAGCCTTATCCTTTCCTGCCCTGATTAAGTCCTTGGAAGTTCTCTCACCAAGAATCATATTGATAGAATCAATAATAATTGACTTTCCTGCTCCTGTTTCACCGGTCAATATATTCAATCCTTCATGAAAATCCACATCTACTTTGCTGATAACAGCAATATTCTCAATATGCAGCTGTGCAAGCATTCGACCACCCCATCAATAATTCTCCGAAATCAAGAATTAGCTCCTGTTTTGTATCTTCTTAAACTTATCCATCAGCTCAATGGCAACATCCTCGCTTCGAACCACCACCATAATGGTATCATCTCCGGCAATACACCCAACAATTTCACTTAGATTCATGGAATCAATTGCAGCAGCTGCCGCTTGTGCCATTCCTGAAAGCGTTTTAATTACAATAATATTTCCCGCAAAATCTATTTTCGTTACAGATTCTGAAAATATGGTTCTGAGCTTTGAACTAATATTTGAATCAGGAGAATAAATGGTAGCATATTTGTACCTTCCGTTTTCATCCAAAACTTTAATGAGCCTCAATTCTTTAATATCTCTTGAAACGGTTGCCTGCGTTACATCAAAGCCACTTTCTTTAAGCTTTTCTGCCAGTTCTTCCTGTGTTTCAACAACATTATTTTCGATGATTTCTATTATTTTTGCATGTCTGTTATATTTCATATTATTCTTTGATCCTCCTCTCAGTCATCTTCTGTCTCAGCAAACCATAAAAATTTCTTTTACTGATGCGTAACAGTTTTGTTTCATATGGAGCCTTTTTTATTTCAATAATATCTTTAACCTGAAGCTTATAGCCTTGCTGACCGTCCATTGTAACCATGGCATCCATACTGAATGGCTCCTCAATATGTATGCTAAGTGTCTTGTTATCGGGAATGATGATGGACCTGGAATGTAGTGTATGAGGACAAATTGGGGTTAATATAATAACGCTCATATCAGGGTCTACAATAGGACCTCCTGCAGAAAGTGAATAAGCAGTCGAACCGGTAGGGGTCGCTGCAACAATACCATCGGCAGGATATAAATCAACATATTGATTGTCAACAAATACATTTAAATTAATGATTCTTGAGAACGCTCCTCTGGTAACAACAATGTCATTGAGAGCAGTAAACCGCTCAATCCTTTTCCCGTTTCTTATTAATTCTGCTTCAATCATCATTCTGCTGTCTATGGTATAATCCCCGGAAAACAATTTTTCAAAAAAATCCTCAAGATTTCTGTTTTCCAATTCAACAAGAAACCCCAATTGACCAAGATTAATACCTAATATTGGTATGTTATTCGGCGCAGCCTGACGGGCAGTATTTAATAATGTACCGTCACCTCCGAGAACAATAACCAAATCCGGCTTTGAATACAAATCCTTTTCCTTGTATCCGTTGATGGATAAATTAACATCAGAAGCAACTTTTTCACTAACCATAATATTAGCATTGAACTTTTTAACAATATTTATTACTCTTTTGGTATGAACCAAATCACGGTCTTTCACAATATTGGGAACGATTGCTATATTTTTCATGAATAACACCTGCCGATTCAGTCTTAAGAATACTCCTACAACAATTCATGGGATAACTCAACAACCCTGCGTACATACATGCTGTCAATAATCCCTTCCTGCCGTCCGTCTTTTTTCTTTAAATATAAAAGATATTCGATGTTTCCTTCGGGCCCTTTTACGGGTGAATAGTCCAGTCCTATTACGCTTAAATCAATGCTTTGAACAAAATCAATAATGGTCTCTATTACTTCAATATGCACATTTTTATCCCTTACCACACCTTTTTTCCCAACTTTTTCACGGCCGGCTTCAAATTGCGGTTTTACAAGACATACAATTTCCCCGTCTTCTTTTAATATGGATTTTGCTACAGGCAAAACAAGCTTTAATGAAATAAACGACACATCAATAGAAATGAAATCAAGCTCTTCTCCAATTTGCTCAGGTTTTAAATACCTTACATTGGTCCTTTCCATATTAATAACTCTTTCATCCTGTCGAAGCTTCCATGCAAGCTGACCATAGCCAACATCAACCGAATACACCTTGCTGGCTCCGTTTTGAAGCATACAATCGGTAAAACCTCCTGTAGAAGCCCCGATGTCCATGGCCTTTTTTCCCTGCAAGGAAATATGAAAGCTTTTTAATGCTTTTTCAAGCTTCAGTCCTCCCCGGCTGACATAAGGAAGTACATCCCCTCTTACTTCTATATTTAAATCTTCATTCACAAGAGTACCCGGCTTATCAACTTTTTGGTTATCAACATACACCATTCCGGCCATAATAGTTGTTTTTGCTTTCTCTCTGGTTTCGAGTAATCCTTTTTTAACCAGCAAAACATCAATTCTTGTTTTTTCTCCCAAAAAACTACATCCCCTAACTATGCATCATTTTAATTACATCTTTTACGATGGAATCACTATCCAGACCATATATTTTAAACAATTCATCAGTTGTACCATGTGGAATAAATTCATTGGGAAATCCTTTGAGCTTAACTTGTACCTTATTGACTCCGTTATCACTTAATAATTTTAAAATGGAACTGCCCATGCCTCCGGAAATGATATTGTCTTCCAAAGTCATCGCCCTTCCTGTTTTTAGGCATGAACTTATAATAAGCTCTTCATCCAATGGCTTAATGCTTCTTAAATTAATAACTTCCGCATGAATATTCGACCTTAAAAGCTTTTCAGAAGCTTCCACTGCTATTGAAACCATTTTTCCGGCCGCAATGATTGATATATCCTTTCCTTCTTTAATTACCACTCCTTTGCCAAATTTAAATGCATTATTTTCATCGGATATGGTAAATGTTTCGCAACCCTTCGGATATCTTATTGCTATAGGACCATTATGCCTTAATACCGCATAATCAAGCATTTGTCTTAGTTCACTGAAACAGGCAGGTGCTAATATGGCCATATTAGGAATATGCCCTAAATAGGACAGATCGTAAATTCCCTGATGGGTTTCTCCATCCTGACCTACCAGTCCGGCACGGTCTACAGCAAAAACTACGTGCAAATTTTGCAGTGCCACATCATGTAAAATCTGATCATAAGCCCTTTGAAGAAAGGACGAGTAGACTGCTATAACCGGTTTTAAACCATTTACCGCTAATCCGGCTGCAAAGGTTACGGCATGCTGCTCAGCAATGCCTACATCAAATGTCCTGTCAGGATAATTGGTCATAAATTTTTTTAAACCTGTTCCAATAGGCATCGCAGCGGTAACAGCCACAACCGTTTCATCCTTTGAAGCAAGATCATTCAATTGCTCCCCGAAAACAGTGGAAAAGCTCATTCCATTATCCGCATTTTGAATCAGCTTACCGGTATCTATATTAAAAGACGAAATGCCATGATAAATATCAGGTTCTTCCTCTGCAAAATGATATCCCTTCCCTTTTGTTGTATATACATGAATGAAAATGGGGCCTTTCATTTTTTTTGCGCGGTTCAATACACTTGTAAGCTGTTCAATATTATGCCCATCAATAGGACCGATATATGTAAAGCCTATTTCCTCAAAAAGCGTGCCGGGCATAATCATATATTTAATGCTTCCTTTTGCTTTTTGAACGGTTTTTGCCATGCTTTTTCCAATGGCAGGTATTTTATTCAGTATGAAATCGATATCTTCTTTTACTTTAAAATAAACAGGTTCCGTTCTTATCCTGTTTAAATATTTTGAAAGTCCGCCAACATTTTTTGTAATGGACATATCGTTATCATTAAGAATAACAATCAGATTATTCGGGCTTCTTCCTGCATCATTCAATGCCTCAAAAGCCATTCCACCTGTAAGGGCTCCGTCACCGATAACTGCAACAACCGCATAATCCTCTTTTTTCAAGTCTCTCGCCTTAGCGATACCTAAGGCTGCTGAAATGGAAGTACTGCTGTGGCCTGTATTGAAAATATCATGCTCACTCTCGTTTGTTTTCGGAAATCCGCTCAAGCCGCCGTATTGTCTTAGTGTTGCAAATTTATCCTTTCTTCCGGTTAATATTTTATGGACATAAGTCTGATGACCCACATCCCATATAATCCGGTCTCTGGGACTTGAAAATACCTTGTGGATGGAAATCGTCAATTCAACTACACCCAAATTTGAGGCAAGATGTCCTCCCGTTTTTGAAACAGATTCAATTAAAAAGCTCCTTATTTCCTGTGCAAGTATATTAAGCTCTTTTAAATTAAGTTTTTTTAGGTCACTGGGATAATTTATTGTATCAAGAATATTACTCAAGCAACTCAACTCTTTCGTTTTGGGTTTTAGGGTTCACTTGCATTCATTGCACTATAGAAAATGATTATGATTCTATAAGTGCTATAGCTGCCCCAAGCAATGCTCCAACCAATACTTCAAATTTCGTATGTCCGATTAATTCCTTCAACCTTTCTTCAACAAACTTAGGGTCATCTTCTCCCCAATGCTCTATTATCCTATTAAGTATTTTGGCCTGCTGACCTGTAGCCTGCCTTACTCCTGCCGCATCATACATAACAATCATAGCCAGGACAAATGTGATGGCAAATTCAGGAGAGTCCAAACCCAGCTTCTTTCCTACAGAAGTCATTAATGCCACAACAAATGCAGAATGAGAGCTAGGCATTCCACCCGACCCTATCAATCTTGTAAAGTCCACTTTTTTCTGAGATATTAACACAAATATAACTTTCAGTAATTGTGCAATAAACCATGCAGTGATGGAAGTAGTCATTATTTTATTATTTAAAAACGTATTAATAAGATTCACATATTTTCCCCCTAGAAATAGTCTTACTAACTTTCACGACCAACTAAATAAAGTGCAAGCTCAGATAAAAATTTACCGCGTTCATTAAAAATTTTTAAGCAATCAATTGCATCCTCTGAAAGCTTCTTTACAAGACTTTTTGATTGTTCCATTCCCATCAATGCAACAAATGTCGATTTACCATTACTGGCATCACTTAATACCGGCTTCCCCAGCTTCTCCTGATTTCCTTCAACATCAAGAATATCATCTTTTATTTGAAATGCCAGGCCTAAATTTTTTGCATATGTTTCCAATGCACTGACCTCAGTTTCATCAGCACCTCCGATTATCGCACCTGCTTTGGCAGCTGCAATAATTAGTGCACCCGTTTTATGTAAATGCATGTAATTCAGCTTTTCAATATTAATATCTGTATTCTCAGATTCCAGATCAACAACCTGTCCTCCAATCATTCCTTCTGTTCCGCTTGCATCAGCGATGGCGGCAACAGCCTTCAATAACCTGAGAGGATCCACTCCCATGTGAAGACCTTCTTTAAGTACAACCTCAAAAGCCTTATTAAGCAATGCATCTCCGGCAAGAATAGCCATAGCCTCTCCATAAACCTTATGGCTCGTAAGTCTTCCTCTTCTGTAATCAGAATTATCCATTGCCGGCAAATCATCGTGAATCAATGAATAGGTATGTATCATTTCCAGTGCACAAGCCAATGGAACAGCATGCATCACGTCGCCGCCTACCAGTTCACAGCTTGCTAATACGATAACAGGCCTTAATCTTTTTCCTCCTGCAAAAATACTATATCGCATAGCCTCATAAATTTTAGACTGATAATTATCTATTTGAGGTAAATACAGATTCAAATATTCGTCCACTATTGCAATTTTTTCTTCCAATTGCTGCTTAAAATTCATCTAAATCCTCCTTCGGAGCAGCATCAAAATCTCTTTCAACCACTTCTCCGTTTTTATCTTTTATTAATATACTAACCTTATGCTCAACTTCATCAAGCATTTTGGAACATTGGTTTGACAGTTTTACCCCGTTTTGAAACAGATTAATGGACTCCTCCAGGGTTAACTCACCATCTTCAAGCTTACGAACAATATCCTCCAGCTCTTTCATTGCTTGTTCAAAGCTTAACTTATTATCATTATTCATCTCTATACCTCACCTTACATTTCTCTATTTAACGGCTTAACCTCGTCGACAATACAAAAAATACTTCCATCCGATAACTGAATATCCAACTTGTCACCTTCATTGATACCACTTACTGATTTAACGATACTGCTGCTTTCATTCTTAACAATAGCATATCCCCTGGCCAGAACCGCCAAAGGACTTAATGCATCCAGCTTGCCGCATAGCAAACCAAATGATTTTTTTGCATGTTCTATTTTGTATAATATATTCTTTTCCAGTTGTCTGTCAAGCTGATCCAAAAGCATTCTGTTTCTATAAATCATATCCATCGGATTACGAAAAGAAGTGGATTGCATGAAAGCCCTTAACTTCATTCTTCTGTTCTCAATACCTTTATTAAAGGCATAATACAACCTTGACAACATACTACTTAATTTATCTCTGAGTTCAAATTGTGAAGGAACAACCAATTCCGCTGCTGCTGACGGTGTGGGGGCTCTTAAATCAGCAACAAAATCAGCAATCGTAAAGTCCGTTTCATGGCCTACTGCAGAAACCACAGGAATATCACTATCCGCAATTGCTCTTGCGGTTACTTCCTCATTAAAAGCCCATAAATCCTCTATGGAGCCGCCTCCGCGTCCTGTAATAATAACATCTACCCCTTTGGTTTTGTTAAAATATCGGATTCCTTCCGCAATCTGGTCAGCAGCCTGCTCTCCCTGAACAAGCACCGGATAAATCATAACCTTTGCCTGAGGATACCGTCTTTTTAATATGTTTAAAATATCCCTGATTGCTGCACCTGTTGGAGAGGTAACCACTCCTATTCTTTCAGGATATAACGGAAGAGGCTTTTTCTTTTCCGCATCAAAAAGACCTTCTTTTTGGAGTTTTTCCTTTAATTGTTCATAAGCTATATGTAAGGCACCAATTCCATCAGGTTGGATTTCTTCCATATACAACTGATATTGTCCATCCCTCTCGTATATGGAAATACGTCCTTTTGCAATAATCTTCATACCGTTTTCCAGCCTGAACCGAAGCCTTATATTTGCACTTTTAAACATTACAGCCCGAATCGAACTGCTTTCATCTTTTAATGTTAAATAATAATGACCTGAAGAATGTGCTTTAAAATTAGAGATTTCGCCGCGTATCCATATATCATATAAAAACGGATCGTGATCCATCAGCATTTTTATATAGCTGTTAACCTCGCTAACCGTCAAAATCGGTTTACTTACACTTGATAATAGCTGCACTGAATATCCCCACTTTTTCATTTAATTTATTCAACCGAATGATTTTCCTTCACTGATGCCAAATGCTTTTGTACGGCTCCCAAAATGCCATTTACAAAAGGTGCCGACTCATTGCTGTCATATTTTTTGGACAGCTCTATGGCTTCATTGATAGAAACACTTGACGGTATATCTTCACGCTTCAACATTTCATAAATTGCAAGCCTGATAATGGCCTGGTTCACTTTTGATATTCTTGAAAGCTTCCATCCAATGGAATGATTTTCAATTAACAGATTAATCTCTCCTATATTTTCAATCGTTCCATGAACCACATCCTGTATATACTTTTTATCATTTTCATTCATTTCGTTGTCTTCAAAATAATTCTGAAGAATGACTTCTGCTTTTTCCTTCTGCACGTCAATCTGGTATAACAGCTTAAATGCCTCTTCCCTGGCAGTCTTTCTGCTCATTTATGATCCTCCTGTAATAATGTTGTTATTAACTATATTATTACCATTTCAATGTATATCATCTAACATTATAATTTATTTTGAAAAAAAAATAAACCCTCTTAAATGAGGGCAAATTTTTTCTTATTTTTTATTCTTCGCTTCATCATCCTTTATATTACTATCCTTATCCTTCTTTGTCTCTTTTTCAATGTAGACTCCCTGAACATGAATGTTAACCTTCAGTACATTCAACCCAGTCATTGTTTCTACAGCCTTTTTAACCTTTTCCTGAATCTCCCATGCCACTTCAGGAATCCTGCAGCCATATTCCACTATTATATACAAATCAATATTCGTATCGTTTTCTTTTATATCTACCTTTACACCTTTAGAAAGGTTCTTTTTGCCAAGCATTTCTACAATATCTCCGGCAATGCCGCCGCTCATTCCTGCAACACCTTTCACCTCAGAGGCTGCAAGACTGGCAATAATTGAAACAACATCCTCAGATATCTTGACATTCCCTATCTCTTCATTGGCCAAAACTTCCTTTTCCTCCATTGTAAATTCCTCCTCATAGTTTATGTAGTACATCCGAAGTACATAATTGATGTTATAAATATTATATCAAACTGACTTGAATTTTACAAATATATCTGCAGCTTTTATTTTACAGGAACAATCTTTATTTTATCAGCCGAAACGCCGGTTTGTGAAATTACAATGTCCTGTATCTGTGCAGCTTGTGTCTGTATAAGTCCGTCTGTTTTAACAACTACATTTACATTGCCCTCATTAATGAATACCAATGCATCCTTAAACCCTTTTGCTTTTATAAGATTTTCAATTGCACCTTCTTTATCAATATTTTTTGCAATGGCAATCAACTCTTCCTGAGCTTTCACTTTTGATTCGTTGGGAGACTTTTCATTTTCAACAATTGATCTTAATAGCTCAAGTGCTTCACTTCTTGTACTTTCCTTATCCATTCTGGCTTCCACAAAATAATTTCCGGAGTTTTCCGTATTGGCAATTACCGGTTGGTTGCTATCATCAGATTCATCCACACCATTATTAACCAGTTGTGCTTCCCCAAGCTTCTTTGCGACTGTTATTTCCTCATCACCATATTCGCCGATTGTAGGTATCGATTCCATTTCATTACGATATTCCCAATTAAGATATCCTGCAACAACAATCATAATGATTAAAGCTACAAGCACTATATGCTTTCTCTGTATAACCATCATAATTCCTTTCCCCTTTCTGGTTTGTCTGTTTGCCTTTTTTACAGAATTCTTCTTTTTAAAAATCATATCAACACCGCTCCTTTACTATTAATGTATTACTTTTTTAATTGAAATACCTGCACCTTATGTGGTGGTACTCCGAGTACAGTTTTCACACTGTTAAAAATATCCGCTTTAACTGAAACATCCGAAGCTCCTTCTGCTACTACAACCACTCCTTTCACCTTTGGATATAATTTTTTGATAATAAGAGGTTCTTGTTTCCCACCCTGTTCAGATAAAACCAGGACTTTCTTATCTTTTTCCGTCTGTGTCACCTTTCTTTTGCCGCCCTGAGTATCTTCCTCTTCCGTAATTGTTTCATTGTTTTTATAATCTTCTGCAGGTACTATTTCAGTACCAGAGTCAAATGTAATCATTACGGATACTTTGCCAACTCCCTGAATACTTGAAAGAATCTCTTCAAGCCTGTTTTCCAGCTCATCAGCGTATTCATTATAGTCGGATTGTTTTTTATTTACAGGCTGTATGTCCTCCGTCTTTGCAGGGGTGGATTTCGTTTCTTTTCCACTTCCTATCCCTAATAAATTGCTTCCTGCAATCATAATAATTACTCCAATGATTAAAATAATTGACAGATTAACAAGACTTTGACCTCCTTTTTTATAATATTGTTCAATAAGGTTTTTAAACCATTCCATTGATATCCCCCCATTAATTCTTTTGTATTTGGATATGAATATTTTCTAAGGGTATTCCGTAAGTATTCTGCAAATAAACCTCGATTCTATTTTTAATTTCTCTCTCCTCATCAGATAACTCATAATTTTTGCTTCTGACTGCATTGTTCCTCGTTTCTTTTCCTATAATAACCGGTACTACCTCTTTTACTTCACTTTCATGGGATCCTTCAGCATTAAGCACCATACGGATTGCTTTTACTGCACCAAAATCTCTGCTTTCGGAGTCTTCATTAATATCAAAATCGAAATCGGCAATATTAAGTCTGCTCATGGATTCAATCGTTTCCTTCATTTGAGAAGACAGCTTTTCCCGATATGCTTTCATAACCTGTTCCGTTTGTTTCTGCTGTAATATGTTGTTTTGCCGACTGATTTTTTGCTGCTCCAATTGATTCATAGCACCTGCGGTATAACTGTCCAGCATATACTCCTCCGTTGTTGCCCGTAATACAGGTTTTATAATAAATATCATAATAATGACACCAATAACAAGCTTTGTATATTTCTTAAAATCTCCTTCCGGCATTAGGATTTCTGCAAATACAGATATCATTACGATAGTAATAATATCAATAATCCAATCCCTTATTACCGCCATAAATATCACCTACCTGAACATAGCCGAGATATTTCCTGCACCAATGACTATGGTTATCGATAAAAGGAAAAGAACCGCTACAGATACAACCATTGAAAATAAATATGTTATTGAATTTCCCAGGTCACTTATACATTTTACTATTCTTTCATCAGATACAGGCTCAACAATTGCGGCCGTTAATCGGTAAATTGCAATTAAGGCTGCAATCTTAATGATTGGTATCATACAAATAAGAATAATGACAATAAGTCCTGCTATGCCAACTGCGTTTTTTAAAATAAGTGAGCAGCTAATAACTGCATCTACGGCATCCGACAGTATTCCTCCGACAACAGGAACAAAATTTCCAACAGCAAACTTTACCGTCTTTGCACCAACACCGTCAATAACAGAGGCAGCCAATCCCTGAACAGTGATAACACCAATAAAACCGGTTAATATAATTCCTAATGACCATTTTCCTATTTGCTTCATAAAATTAACTAATCTTGAAATATGAAATTTTTCGGATATATTGCTTATTATTGAAAGTGATGTTGCACATAAAAGCAGTGGAATCAAAAAACTCTTTATAATACCTGCAATCATTTGTACCGAAAACAAAACAGCAGGTTCAAATATTGAAGCCGAAGTAATATTCCCTGTTGATACAAGCAAGGTCATCAGAGTTGGCAGCATTGATTGCATAAATATTACCATGGAGTCGATTACATCACCTCCTATACTCATAGCATAGGAAAAGCTTTTTATTAACACGGCAGTTAAAAACACATAGCATGAAAAAAATGCAACCTCTGCTACTCCAGCCCTTCCAAATGCACTTTGCAAGTTGCTAAGCAGTCCGCTTATAATTGTAAGTATGACAATATGGATCATAATCTTCATATTGAAATAAATCTCTTTTAAGAAAAATCTAAATATTCTTAACAGAATATTGCCGGTATCCATTGACATATTTCCACTGGCAATATGCTTTGTTATGGAATTAAAATCAAATCCCTGTATGATCTCATTGGTTTGTTTATCAATTAATTGTTCCGTTATATTTTCCAGTTCCTGGGCTCCGGATGCCTTATATTGCTCCTCAATGATTCTACTTTGTTCTTCTGCTGCTGCGGCACCAAAAGACAAAATCAAAAAAGAAATAATAAAAATCAGTATGTTTCTCATAAGTAATCTCCTTAAGGCAATAAATCTACCAATAAATTAAGCAGTCCCACGATTATAGGTGCTGACATCACTACAATCAGTATCTTTCCTGCCATTTCGATTTTTGAAGCAATTGCACCTTCTCCTGCATCTCTGCATACTTCTGCACCGAATTGTGAAATGTAAGCAACTCCTACAATCTTAATAATTGTCAATAGGTATACCATATCCATATTGACCTTTCCGGCTAGTTCTTCAAGTAATTTGATAATTGCAGCAATATTTGCCGATATAAGTCCGAAAATAATAACACCTGCAATTACGCCGATTTGCATTGATATCTCAGGACGCTGGCTCTTAATGATTACCGACAGGATTGCAGCAACCAATCCTAATCCCACTATCTGCATGATTTCCATTGTTTCACCCTCATTTACAGCTTAAACATGGTCTTTACGGTATCAAATAAATTGCTGACTTCCTTTATTACCATTAACAACACTACAATCAGTCCGGCAAGCGTTGTCATCATGGCCTGTTCTTCACGTCCTGACCTTATCAACAGTTGGTTTAATACAGAAACCAATATTCCGATAGCAGCAATTTGAAAGATTAATTCTACTCCCATAACTGGCCTCCTTTATAGTAATACTAATACAATAAGCACACCGGCAAGCAATCCAAGACTTTTATACATTTTTTCATTCTTTTCCCGCTGTTTTTCAGCTTTTTTTTCTTCCATAGCCAGCTTTGAACATGCAAGATGAATATTTTTAATTTGATTTTCGCGATCCGAGCTTCCGAGAGAATTACCAAATTCCATAAGGATTTTGTAGTCTGCTTCTTCAAAATGCATGTCCGATTTTGAATTCTGAATAGACTGCGTCCATGCTTCCTGAGCCGTCATACCGGTTCTTTTATTCAGTAATTCCGCCGCACCCATGAAAATTTTTTTCACACCGCCTTCAAAACAAACCGCAATATTATTGAATGCATCCGGGAGAGGATTTAACGAAAAGATAATTTCAGATTCAAGCATTTGCAAAGCTGTCTGCATGCTTCTCAATTCGCCCGGTCTTTTTACATATTTTTCAGACAACTTATATCCTATTACGGTGCTTGATGCTATAATTAAACTTCCTCCTATAAGCTTAATAATCAAGTCAACCACTCCTCAGAGCCTTTGTCAATAATGCTTTCTATAGTGCCTGTTCCTTTCCTTTTACTTAACACAATCACTTTTTCAAATATGTTTTGATTCATCAGATTTCCCAATGCAGGCTTCCTTATAATATCCTGAATGCCGTATCCATGAACGGATGTAATAATCTTGACTCCCGCATTCAAAACTTGTATCAAAGCCTCTATATCATTTTCCGTACCAATTTCATCAGTAATAATAACCTCCGGAGACATTGACCTGATCATCATAAGCATTCCAAAGGCTTTCGGACAAGCATCCAATACATCGGTTCTCGGTCCAAGGTCATTTTGTGCAACTCCCTTATAGCAGCCTGCCAGTTCCGACCTTTCATCCACTACTCCGACCTTTATTCCTTTAAAATTTATTTCCCTTATCCCATAGCTAAGTTGCCTTGCTATATCTCTTAAAAGCGTTGTTTTGCCGCATTGCGGAGGTGAAACAATCAGCGTGTTGCATACCGTATTATCCTCCTGAATAATGTATGGCAACACATTGTCCGCTGCACCGATAATTTCCTTGGATACTCTAATATTTATGGCTGAAATTTCTTTAATATGCGTTATTTTTCCATTATATATAACCGTCCGGCCTGCAATCCCGACTCTATGCCCGCCCGGAATGGTTACAAAGCCATTCTGCAGCTCATCCTGTATTGCATAAATCGAACTGTTGCTTATTAACTCCATTGTCTGCCTGATATCTTCTTCCCTAACGATGTATGCCTTCTCCATATAATCCGTTAATGCACCGGATAAACTGACAAACCAGCCTTTTTTGTCATCATAAATCATTAGAGGCTTATTCAGCCTCAACCTGATTTCTTCAACAGAATTTAACATTTCTTCCGGTATTTTTCTGATAATGCCTCGGACAGTGGAAGACAAACATAATAAAATATCATTGGATATTACTGCTTTTGTGTTTATAACTTTTGCTTTTTCATTAGCATAAAACATCTGTCTTACCTCCTCTCATAAATATAAGTATGATGCTTTGTCCATGTTTAGAACCAAAATATAGGAATATTTTTGTTGTATATATTTGTATATCCTTGCATTTTAAGCATATATATAATATATTAATATTTGATAATTCATCTGTTTTAAAAATTATTAATACTATGGGTAATTGCAAAACACCATTTACGGGTGAACAGAGTCGTCCACCCCTACAACTGACAGCATCGCTTTTATTGTTGACCATATATGTAGGGGACGGCGGCTCTGTCGTTCCGCATTTGGCAACTAACTATTCAATATTAATAGGAAAGGAGACATTTTTATGAGCACTTTTAAAGAAATCAAGCCTGAAGAACTCAACAAAAGCCCCTTCAAGCTCATTGGTTCCGATTGGATGCTGATTACTGCAGAAAAAGACGGCAAAGTCAATACAATGACTGCTTCCTGGGGCGGACTCGGTGTTTTGTGGGGCAAGAATGTGGCATATATTGTTCTGAGGCCTCAGCGTTACACCAAAGAATTTGTAGATAACTCTGAAACTTTTTCATTAACCTTTTTTGATGACAGCTATAAAAAGAAATTAAGCTATCTTGGCTCCGTGTCAGGAAGAGACGAAGATAAAATCGGCAAATCAGGACTCACTGTCGTGCATGATAACAATACTCCGTATTTTGAAGAAGGAAATCTGATTATTCTATGCAAAAAGCTATATGCGCAAAGCCTTAAACCTGAATGCTTCATTGCCGATGAACTGGATTCAATGTGGTACCCTCAAAAAGATTATCATACATTATACGTCGCTGAAGTTACAAAAATACTCGTCAAAAATTAATTCCGCATATTTCCTCTACGAAACGCCTTTTCTTTCCTTCCACGGGCAGATCCTCTGCCCTTCTGAAAAAATTCAATCCGTATCAGCGCCTGTACAGGCTTATTATAAAAATAATATTATCAAAGGATGAGATGAATGTGAAAAATGTATTTTATTTTATATTTATTATTATGATGATCATTAGCTTTACTGCCAATGTAAAGGCAGCAAAAAGCAATTATGTTGTCATTGATTCCAATAAAGAAAGTCCGTTTGGTGCATTTGACGGTTGGGGAACGTCCCTTTGCTGGTGGGCAAATTATTTTGGGGATTTGCCTGAAGATGAGCGAAAAGCTCTTGTAGAAGCTTTCTTCAATACAGAAAAAGGATTGGGACTTAATATAGCAAGATACAACATAGGGGGAGGCGATGACCCCGGACACAACCATATCAGACGCGACGGCGGTGCGGTACCGGGTTATTTAAGTGCTGACGGTAAATGGAACTGGGATGCCGACAAAAGACAGCTTACTATATTAAAAGATGCTATTGCCAACGGAGTCAATATCGTTGAAGCTTTTTCCAATTCTCCGCCATATTTTATGACGGTAAGTGGTTGTGCATCCGGCGGTGAAGACCCCAATGCCGATAACCTTCATCCGGATATGTACGATGATTTTGCCGATTACCTCACGGAAGTAACCAAGTATCTCATTAGCCAGGGTATAAAAATAGATTATCTGGAGCCCATGAATGAACCAAATACTAACTACTGGAAGAAAAATGGAAGCCAGGAAGGCTGTCACATTTCCGCAGGTGAAAGTCAGTCGAAGCTAATACTTGAAGTAGCAAAAAAGCTTGAGGAAAAGGGATTGTCAGATATAAAAATATCCGCAATGGATGAAACAAGCGTAGACATGACCATTGAAAATATCAATAAATTAAGTAAGGAAGCATTGTCGAAAATCTCAAATATTAATACCCATACTTACGGCGGTCAGAAATTTAATGAATTAAGGGATTTGGCAGTAAAAACAGGAAAAAAGCTTTATATGAGTGAGGTTGACGGAGCAGGTCATATGGGTGAAAATGCTAAAAGCATGGGGCCGGCCTTATGGCTTTCAAAGATAATAACCAGAGATTTAAAGGAACTTCAGGCTGCCGCATGGATTATCTGGCAGGTTACAGGCCCAAGCTATCCCGGTGATCACAGCAATTACGGATATTGGTATCTATCTTCCTATAACCGCCAGACAAAAACATTGAACCTTTTTAAAAAATACTATGCTTTTGCGCAGTATACCAAATTTATACGTCCGGGATATTATTTAATAGAAAATTCAAGTCCTGACGTCCTAACGGCATATGATAAAAAAACAGGCAAGGTTGTTATTGTCCTGACAAACACTCAAAAAAACGAACAAACATATACGTTTGACTTATCCTCCTTTGGATATAACTTTAAAAAAGCTGAAGTATACAGAACAAGCAATACACAGAACCTGGAAAAGCTTGACGACATTGCAGTAACAAAAAGACATCTAAACGTTTCCGTTCCGACTCATTCCATTACCACGTTTGTATTAATTCCTGATAAGGAGCCAAGTGACTTGTTAGGCATAAGTATTTCTATTAAAGATGTAAAGGAGACCGCCTTTACAGGGCAAATACTCCATGCCGGGGTTGCCTTTCAGCCTTCAGACTATAAAAATAATGAAATTCAATGGAGCGTAAGCAATACGGATCTGGCCGGCGTAAGCCAGGCTGGTGAAATTACTCTAAAAAAACCCGGCAAGGTTATATTATATGCTTCCCTGGTATCAAACCCGGAAATATATGCAGCCAAAGAAATAACCATACTTGACTCAAATATCAATGTTAGCCTTACAAGCAAAGCATCCGGCAAGCTTCTTCAGCCCAGGCTCATTGACGGTAGAATTGAAAATTCAATAGTCCAATATGAATCCAACGATTATAGTATTCAAAACTGGAAAATGATAAGAAATCCCGACGGATATTATACCTTTATAAACAAAAGAACAAAAGAAGCACTGACCGGTTCGGGAGATAATATCATCACAGCTCCTTTTGTTCATTCGGAAAATCAGCAATGGGAACTGGTCCAGTATGAAAAATACTTTGCTCTGATAAATCGTGAAACGCAGTTATGTGCAGATGTATGGGCCAACTCTAACGACAACAATGCCAAAATTGGTTTATACAGCTTCAATAATACCTCAAATCAGCTTTGGAAAATAGAGCCCGTCATTGACTACGGCCTGGTATTGGAATCTTACAATATCGACACCAAAACTCCATTAACAGGAAAAGCCTTCGGTACCGAATCCTACAGAGATGACCCCAGAAACAGCTTTGAAAAAGTCTTTGACGGAAACATTCACAGCTTCTTTGATGCCAAAGATGCAAATAACGGTTATGTGGGGATTGATTTAGGCGAGAACAATAAACAGATTTGTAATAAGATTGTTTTTGTACCGAGAGCCGGTTTTGAAAACAGAATGATAGGAGGAAAATTCCAAGGCGCAAATGAAAAAGACGGACCATATGAGGATATTTATACCATAGAACGGGAACCTGAACAGGGTGAAAATGAGGTTTTGTTAAATAATACAAAAGCATACCGATACTTACGTTACTTGTCTCCTGCCGACGGTTATTGCAACATAGCTGAAATCAAATTTTTTAATGAGCAATACCATATTCAGGTAACCAACGAGGAAAACCGTGCAGTCTTTGATATTACAAATTACTTGGGTGACTCGAATATAACCATGGTAATAACATTGGCGGACAGTGACGGAAAAATATTTAAGGTTAACACCGTAACAAAAAATATCCCCATTGGTGAAACAGGAAGCATATCCTTTGAAGAGTATCCAGAAGCCGAATCTGCCAACCTGTATATAATATCACCAAGCATCGGAAACCGATTTCTATATGCGGCATATATTCATTTAAGCAAAGATTAAAGGGAACGAATTAAATCGTTCCCTTTAATCTTCTGTCAGGCTAACTACGACGATTGTATGGCAAGGTTAGCCTAAAAACTTGAAGGCTCTTCCACCCCTGCATCATATAATATCTCTTTTATTGTTAGGCATACATGAAGCGGGACGACTACCCAGTCGTCCCGCATTTTGCAATTACCGATTTATTTACTATAAATGAATGGTGTAAAGATTGGCTCCATACTGTCAACCTTATCCCAGAAATATGTTTTTAATATCAAATCTGTTTCGTCTCCAGGAAGGTCATCGATGGTAGTTGATATATCCAAATTGCCTCCGGCCTGAACGGATTGCTTGTTATTGACCAACTTCACCAATTTACCGGTATTCTTATCATATAATGCGCATATCATGGTAATATCTTTTGTTCCCTGTTCCGTTGAACTGGATTTAACAACGGCACTTATTGTCACGGAGCCGTCCTTAATCATCTTTGAAGCAGCATTCCCCTGTGCATCTCTAAATACATACTCAGGCTGCTGAACGATTGACCAATCCGATTTAATAATATTAACTGTTGCTGTTATTTCCATTGTCATTGGTGCTGCTTCACCGTCTGCAGCAGGGACTCCAAAGTTAGGGGTTCCGTCAGAGTTCCAGTATAATCTTTGAACACGGGCATGTCTGCCTGCATCATACAGAGGCTCATAAGAACTGCTGATAAATGTTTCTTTCTGGCGTGCATGATATACCAAAAGGTCCTGAACGCCATCCTCTGAAACCGTAAAACTGTTATGCCCTGGTCCAAACTGGCCGTTGGCCCTGCTGGATGCCATTACAGGATACGGTGTTTTTGTCCAGGAAGCAGGGTCCAAAAGGTCACTGTCGGCATCTGCTGTCAGAAGCCCCATACAATATCTCGAATCGGTACCGCTTGCAGAAAATGCAACAAAGATTTTGCCGTTACGCTTAATAACACTGGCCCCTTCGTTTACCTTATATCCCTGAGTTTCCCATGTATATTCAGGGGTTGCAAGCAATACGGCATTGGTTGAAATGGTCAATGGATCACTCATTCTTGCAATATATAAATTTGAGTTCGGATTATTCTGGGCCCATATCATGTACAGCTCACCGTTATGCTCAAATACCGTATGATCCAATGAAAAGCCGTTAAAAGCGAGATCGGAAGCATTGGTTTTTTTAATCTGTCCTTTATCCACCCAGTTCTCTTTTACCATTGGATCTCCCGAACATTCAAGTGCATGGGGACGTATTGCCCACTTATCGGTTGAGGATATGGTAGTAGTATAATAGATATACCATTTCCCATTGATATAATGAATCTCAGGAGCCCATACGTGAGGACTTTGATTTCCGCTGACCAAAGGCCTTGTAAATACGGTTATCTCTTCTGCATCAGCCAATCCCTCTATGGTTGCAGCTCTTCGCAATATAATACGGTCATACTGATAAGACTGATTATTGTTATGTGCGGCATCCATATAGGAAGCTGTAAAATAATAATAGCCATCCGTATGCTTGTATATGCATGGGTCCGCTCTGTTTTCTATAAGCGGCTTTTTGTAATCGGCACTATATACCGTACCCTTTACAATAATACTGTGTCCTGCCTTTGACAAATCCTCCTGTTTTATCGTTTCCCAATGAACACTTAAGGTATCAGTCATTCCATTATCATATTGTACTTTTACGCTTTTCGGCAGATTGGGCTGTGTATTAACAGGTGTAGATACAGTTACAGGCTCTGCACTTACAATGTATTGAGGCGCCGTAAACCTTTCCTTAAGTGCATTAAGCTCAGACTGTGTAACCATTATGACATTTCCATGTCTTGCACCTGAAGGAATACTGTACTCCGAAGCATCCATCTTCGTCCAATTGCCGCTTTCCAAATCGGTTGTGTAGGAGCAACCACATACTCCTCCCTGGGTGTAATAATCATAGTACATATACCACTTATCATCATTGAAGGATTTCATTACTGCAGGGCCTTCCACGTTATGATCTGTCAGAATATCAGGCTTAACCATAGAAAAGCTGCCCGGTTTCAGAGAATCGGATTTTGCTACCTTTATTGCCTTATAATCCGTATTTGTCTGGCTTGAATCCCTTTCATCCTTAAAGAACAAATAATAGCTGCCATTTGCATTTATTATAGTTGCATCAATACACTTATAACCAGGATCGAAGAACTTGCTTTCATAGCTGACGGACATAAAATCGGTTGTGGTATTGGAGTAAATAACATCACCAGACCAGTAAATAATATACTTTCCGGTTTCAGGGTCATAACTGCATTCCGGCGCCCGTGCATGCATATTTGTATCATTCATTTTCAAAAGACGTTCATTCTTAAAGTTTATAAGATCGTCAGAATCCCAAGCGTAAATGTAAGTACTGTTCAGATTATTGGTGGCCAGCAATACAAAGCTTCCGTCTTCCTTTCTGAATAAAAACGGGTCACGAATATGTTTTTCACCGGTTTTAGGAAATACTATACCGTTATTATCATTTAAAGGAATCCAGTGCAGTCCGTCTTCACTGTATGCAAGATGAAGTGTATCAGACAGCTCTGTACCTCCATTGGTAAAGTAAGACATAACATATCCTGCATATTCTTCCAGGACTGTTAATTCAAATTCTTTTGTCGCCTTTAAGCTTCCTGCAGTAATCGTTGCAGTTAACTTAACTTTCTGATTGCCGGTTCCCTTCGAAGGCCTGTGTACTTTACCATTATCTTCAAGAACCGATGGGTTATCCGACTTCCATGAAATGGCCGAACCATACTTTCCGGTAGAAGGCAGCCACAAATCCCTGGTTACTACTTCAGTCAAACCAAGACTTAAGGTTTCTTTATCCATATTGAAGTCATACTCCTGATTATGTGCCAAAACCGTTACTTGAAAACTTTTGGTTTCCTGGTAGCTGCCCTTGGAAACTGTTGCGGTCAATGTAACAACGGCATTATTCATGCCTTCTGCCGGCCGATGAACCGTTCCGTCGGATTCAATAACGGCTTCATTGTCCGACATCCAGCTGATAACCGTTCCGTGCTTTCCGGCAGTCGGCAAGGATAGATTGCTTACTACTGCATTTATATCTCCCAAATCGATTGAGTTAATTGCATCATTGATCATTGAAGGATACCTCGTTTCCATGATAGATTGTATTTCTTCTAAGCTTAATGCACGTCCATAAATTCTAAAATCATCTACTGTTCCATTCAAATACGGGTCTGCAGAATACTGTGATTTTCCTATGTAATTTTGTGTCGTTGTGCCAAGACTTCTTGGTTTTAAGGTTATATTATTATTCCTTGCAACTTCTACACCATCAATATAAAGAATACCTACATTACCGCTTAAAGTAACTGTTACATTCGTCCATACATTCTGCGGCATGGGTTTGGAAGCTCCGGATGTAATGGTTTGCTCTCCGCTTCCTCCCGATGTGGTAATAGCAAAACGTACTCCGGAATCTACATTGGAAGGGGTAGCTTTTGTAGTCAGGAATAAATAATTGCTGTTACTTGTACCAAAATCGTATAATCTCTGCCAGGCAGAATTCTGGTCCTGCTTCAGCCATGTAGAAATAGTAAAGTCCGTTGTACTGCTGAGAATTCCTCTTGGAAGACTGATATAATCATCCACGCCATCCAGTTTAATTCCGGAACCGATAACTCCTTCCTGTCTTACTGCACCGTTTTTCAATTCAGCATTTCTGCCATTTCCGGTCCAGTCGGTTATAATTGATGTATTATTGGTTTCGTCAAATTTATACCATACAATATCCGGATCCAATGCTCCCTTAGGCTGTGAGGCCTTTACAGTTGCAACAAAAGCCCTGGTATCCGAAACATTGCCCTTTGTAATCGTTGCGGTTAACGTAACAACCGCATCCTCAGACCCTTGCGGCGGACGCGTTACCTTGCCGCTTGAGGAAATTATATCCGGCTTGTCCGAGGACCACGAAATGGACGAACCAAAAACACCTGTAACCGGCAGTGTCAAATCTCCAACAACATTACTGATATCACCGATATCTATTCTGTTTTTATCTTCTCTCACCGCTATAACAGATTCCTGGGAATTAATTTCATCGATTGCTGAAGCAAGAGTATTTATTTCATCCTGACTTAAGGCTCTGTTATAGATTCTAAAATCGTTAATTCTTGCTTTTAGATATTTGTCCGCAAGATATGCAGGCTTGCCAATGTAATTGGCAATAGTGTATTCCACATCCTTAGGATCAATTGTAGTATTGGAATTGGTAGCAACTGCAACACCATCTTCATACAGCGTCATAGTATTGCCTGATATGACAACTACAATATTTTTCCATACACCCTTGCTCAGAGAAGAGCCTTTTGAAGCATTTTGTTCACCAACCCATCGGTCTGTGGTAATCGTAGCACGAAATCTGGAAGAGCTGTCCTCTAAAAGGCCGAAGTATTTTGAACCCACTGTCGACAAAGGATCGGTTGAAGAACCAAAGGTAAATATCCATGCGGGATTGACATTGGATACATCAATCCGTACATTGGTACTGACTGTAATATCTGTCAATCCGGACAATATACCGTTTGGCATTTGAACATAACCGTCGCTTCCATTCAATTCAATACTATTGCCGTTTATCCATGTTACACCGCCTACCAATTGACCATCATTGTTGTTTCCGGACAAATCGGTAACTACAGATCCGCTTCCTTCTGAAAACTTATACCAAAGTACCAAGCCGGAAGCTTCATTGGCATTGACTGCCGGTGTAACCGATAAAATGCCGCTGAGAAAAACAAACGCCATCAAAATACAAAAATGACTTTTAAAATTGTTCATGGTGCCCCCTCCTTATCATTTTTTGACATTTTCACCTTCTTTTATTGTATAATGTTTCCTGTTTACAGTCAATAATTGTATTGATAACTTATACCTCAATAACAGAATAAATTTTTAATTATTATTATTAAATTTAAGCTCATAATTAAATTAAAGCGGTAATCTTTATATAAATGAAATAATTGATTAATGCTCTATTTCGAGATATAATTAAATATACCTTTCCTTTCTCGCATTAAAGTAAAAATCTTGAATAAAAATTGTACTGGAGTGAATATGATTATGAAAATGAAATCCGTAACCGTCTTTTTTTTGATTATAACGTTACTGTTAACTCAAATGGGTTTTGCAAATTCCGAATCCGTACCTTCCGATTTTGCTGTTGAACCTATTCAATACCTGAAAGAAAATACAGAAATATCAAGTGAATATTACCGTGACTATCAAACAATTGTCAGCCGTGAAGAATTTGCATATTACAGCGTTATTCTTTATTATAAGCTTATCAATATGCCCATGGATATTTCGATTAAAGAACCCAATAAATTCATGGATACCAATAATAATTATGTACTTAAAGCGAATGAACTTGGAATTGTCAAGGGCATTGATGACAAGCACTTTTCTCCTCAAGAACCCGTATCTCGTGAACAAGCAGCAGAACTATTTGTCAGGATTCTTCAAAAAAGCAATATTCCTTTTAATACCGATGATACCGGCTATCTGGTTTTTAATGATGAAAGCAGCATTAGTGACTGGGCAAAAGAAGGCGTAAAACGCGCATATCACATAGGAATTATCAACGGTGTTTCGACGAATACCATTGCTCCGCAGCAAAACATAACCAGAGAGCAGGCCCTTACACTGATTTATAATATTTTAGATAACCTGGAACGTATCAAAAAAGGGTACACCAGAGGAAGCGTTATCAGCACACCCACATTAAAATACAGTGGCGTGGGACAATATGATACAGGCTGGTGTGAAGAGGCATATTACTCCACTCCTGCCGTAGCTGATTTAAATGGTGACGGAAGACTGGAAATTATATTTTCCGCCTATTCCATCGTTAATGCCGATGCAGCTACAGGAAATGTTAACTGGAGAATTTCATCCGGTTTTGACCGTTCGAGCCCTGATGCCAAATACACCGGCAGAACGTGGAGCAATATTATTATAAAAGATGTTGACGGTGATGGAAAGCTTGAAATAATAACCGGCCACAGCAACGGAATTGTTTCCGTGTATAATAATGAAGGATATTTTAAGCCGGGTTGGCCTCAGAAGCCTACTGAAAATGAAATTAAAAGCGTTAGAGCATATGATTTGGACAATGACGGTACGGATGAAATCATTGTGGCAGCTGCCATAGAGAACAGCACCAACATTTGGGTATATGAACACAATGGAAGCTTGAGAACCGGATGGCCGCAGCTGAACGATCAAACAGATGCTGTGAAAAACCCTGTATTAAAATCGACCGGATATGCCTGGGGCGTTTTTGCTGACAATATTTCCGTTGGTGATATTAACGGTGACGGTATGGCAGAAATAGTGGTTCCGTCTGATGTTCCTTTTATATGTGCTTATGACAGTTTTGGCAACCTAATTGAAGCAAATCCTATGTACGGAGGAAGATCATGGGGTAAAATAGGTGTTTGGGAAGATGCCGCTTTTGAGAGCAAAGTGGAAAATGAAGGCTGGGGGGTTTCCATCGATTGGCGAACAGGTCAGGAAATCGATTTATTTAGCTTGCCAAGGAGTGAAAGATACACCGTTAATTTTGCCTTCGGCAAAAGCGTTATCGCTGACCTGGACGGGAACGGAACCAATGAGGTCGTTGTAACAGGCAATGTTTATGACAGAGCTTACGGATTTCCGCCACCGGGCAAATATCAGGGATTATTTGTTTTCAACGGAGACAGAACCAGGTTTAGGAACCAAAAATACGATTGGTCGCAAATTCCTGTAGATACCGGCGAACCGCTTTCCGAAGACTGGAATGAAATAGAGCTTTGCATACCTGCTCCTGCAGTTGAGGATATTGATTTAAACGGTGAAAAAGAAATTATTTATCCTACTTATGACGGAAGAATACAATGCTTTTGGCTGGATAAAACAAGCTGGGCTTACAGCGTTTATGACGGTTATACAAAAGAATTTGCCTCATCACCGGCAGTAGTGGACCTTAACAATGATGGATATAAAGAGATCATATTTACTACCTTTACTGCAAAAAACAGCTCCAAGACAGGTTCATTGTATATTTTAAGCCACAAAGGCAAGTTAATACACAAGGTGGAGCTTCCAAAATCCCTTGGAGGAACAACCATTCCAAACGGAGGTCTTGCAGCACCGCTGGTTTCTGATGTTGACGGAGACGGTTTATTTGAAATTGTTGTGAACTCCCATCTCTCCGGCCTGGTTGTTTATGACTTGAATTAGATATAGTCTTTAATTAAAATAGCAGGATAGCTGAATTTAGCTTTCCTGCTTATTTGTTATTTGGTATCGGGTTTAATATGGGGTGTCCGGTATTCTCTTCTATTATTATGAATAGACTATTATTCTTGACCAGCTTATACTTTAATACCGGCGGAACTGCTATATGGCTGTTCCTTATTTGCTTAATAATTCTATCGGTATTTTTTCTTAAAAAATTTTCATAAATTTTAAGTCCCTTGATTATTCTTAAATAATTCATTGTGTCAATTGCTGCTCCTCCGGAATGGTTTAAGCCTCTCCTTCTTTTCAAATCCTCTGCCAGTTCCGGCCAATTATTTTGCAGGATTTGCAAAACTTCTTTTTTGCTCTGTTCTTTATGATCAAATACATTAATTAAATAAGCATTGTCATCTTTGAAGCACACCAATAACAAAGGACCGCCATTCCCTGCATGTAAATGCACCTGTAATATTCCCCAATGGTCGAACATATCATCATTGCCTGTTTTATTATCATCAATGAATTTATTAAGGTACGGAGAACGGTCCTCACCGTTTTCAAGCACTTTTATAAAATGATTTAATTCCTTTTCCATCTCCGGAGGGCAATGAAATTCTCTTGATTTATAAATGTTATATGGTTTTCTTTCACCTTTTTTTCTCAGGTATTCTAAATACCCTATAATTAATTTTTCCTTTGATATTGTATCCGGATATTGAATTCCCTCTGCTTTAATTTCATTTATGATAATATCTTGCCAATCCGTTACCAAATTCATCTGCAATTCATACATAATATGTATTTCCCCTATTTTTCTTTTGATTTAGTATAATAAACCCATCAATTTTATATTACATCGTACAAAATTATATCACGCATTTTTTTAATTTCAATATTTTATAATGGAATTATCCGAAAACACATATTCCACATATGGATATTGATTATCATTTGTAATATAAGATAAAAAACAGGCTACATTGCAAATTAAATTGCCATGCAGCCTTTTTACGAATTATTCAAAATATCTGATTCTCTCATTTAAAGGCTTAAATTCTTTCGCCCCGGGTGCTCCTGTCGGTTTTCCAAAGGGCATTTGAGCAATAAGCTTCCAATTGTCTGGAATATTCCATTCATTCCTTACATCCGATTCGATAAGTTCATTATAGTGTTGAAGAGATGCTCCTAAACCTTCAGCTTCTAATGCAGTCCATATAATAAATTGGTGCATTCCACTGGATTGCTGTGACCATATTGGAAAGTTATCCTTATACAACGCATACTGTTCCTGAAGTGACTTTATTACACTGTTATCTTCATAGAACAGAACGGTACCATAACCATTTTTGAAAGAATTTATTTTGTTTTCGGTACTGCCAAACTGATCCGCAGGTACAATCTTTCTTAATGCCTCCATGGTAATATCCCATAATCGATCATGATGTTTTCCAAATAAAACAACAATCCTTGCACTTTGGGAATTCATTGCAGAGGGAGCATGCTTTACAATATGTTCAATAATTTCCTTTATTCTCTCATTGGAAATAGGTGATTCTTTACTGATTTCATAGATGGAACGTCTGTCCTCAACAGCTTTTAAAAAATCTTTTGACATATGCCATATCCTCCTTATATCAAAATAAATTTGTATTATTCGCTTAAGAAATTTTCTGTTTATTTTATTTATACCACTTTTAAATAAAATATAACTATCATGAGTCATTGGGGACGGCAGACTGTGTGAAAAATAACTATAATAGTTTACATAAATCCGCAGATATGGTATAATAATGTTAGGATTACGAAAGAAAAGGGTGGATTTATGGGATATATAGAGGGTCAGGATA
>Ga0134100_1000061_pt1 | contig 128367 bp, 108 predicted proteins | sample 11_taG_2_FD_94444 | JGI IMG/M metagenome (GOLD analysis project Ga0134100, IMG submission 94444) | Switchgrass degrading microbial communities from high solid loading bioreactors in New Hampshire, USA - 11_42_5_180_A3 metaG | ecosystem: Engineered > Bioreactor > Semi-continuous > Anaerobic >...
ATATCCAAGAAGAATGTTTGGTTATAGGTCAGCCATAGAAATGGCGGTATATACATAGAATTTATTCCAATAAGCAATGGATTTACCAAATTTTGCACGGCATTTAATACTGCAATTTATAAGCATTTTGGTACAAGAAAATCTCGTGGACTTTTTTTCGCTGCTTGGGTTATAATAAAAGCTGCGATTATGGAGGGATAAAATGATTCAATCAAAAAATTTATGGGTGTATCGTGGCGACAGCGAAAATGATTTAGATAAAAATGATCAATTGCCTGTGTCGGCGTTAATGGCTAAAGTTTTAAATAACAGAGGAATAAAAAATGCTGATGATATGATGTCCTTTTTACATCCTGATTATTCCAGACTTTATGATCCTTTTTTATTAAAAGATATGGAAAAAGCGGTGGATAAAATTCTGGAAGGAATGGCCTTGAAAAGAAAAATTACAATTTATGGGGATTATGATGTGGATGGAATAACCAGTACCTCAATTCTTTACATGTTTCTAAAAGAAAATGGAGGGAATGTAGACTATTATATTCCGGATCGTATAGAAGAAGGATATGGGCTTAATATAGATGCTATCAGGAAGATTAAAGACAGTGGTACGGATATTATTATTACAGTAGATACAGGAATTGCTGCTGTGAATGAAGCAAAGTTTGCGAAAGAATTAGGAATAGATCTTATTATCACGGATCACCACGAATGTCAGAGTGAACTGCCAGAAGCCTATGCTGTGATCGATCCCAAGCAGAAAGAATGCAGTTATCCTTTTAAATTATTAGCTGGGGTTGGAGTTACCTTTAAACTCATTCATGGATTGGCACAAAAACTTCGAGTAGAAGATCGTATTTGGAAATATATAGATATTGTAGCGGTAGGTACTGTAGCAGATGTGGTATCATTAGTGGATGAAAACAGGGTTTTTGTGAAAAAAGGATTCGAAAGCATTCCTAATACATGGAACATAGGTCTTAAAGCACTCCTTAAGGTGTCAGGATATAAGGGAGGCCCGATCACCGCAGGACTTATAGGATTTGGGATCGCTCCCAGATTAAATGCAGCCGGAAGAATAGGGGATGCAAAAAGAGGAATAGAATTATTTATTACCCAGGATGAGAATGTGGCAGTTTCTATTGCTGAAGAGCTTAATGATGAGAACAGGCGCAGGCAGGAGATGGAGCAAAAAATCCTGGAGGAAGCCCTGGAATTAATTGAGAAAGAACTTGACTTAGAAAATACTAAGGTGATTGTCATAGCCTCTAAAGAATGGCATCATGGCGTCATAGGGATCGCAGCCTCAAAAATTATGGAAAAATTCTATAGGCCTACAATTTTAATGTGTATAGAAGATGGTATGGCAAAAGGTTCTGCAAGAAGTGTCACGGGTTTTAATATTTTTGAAGCGCTTAGTAATAGCAGTCAGTTTCTTGAAAGATTCGGTGGACATGAAATGGCGGCAGGGTTATCCATGCCTGCAGAAAATATTGATGATTTTAGAATTTTTATTAATGAATACGCCAATAATATAATGGATGATGAGACTTTAATACCAAAAATCTATTTGGATGCTCATATCAAACTGGAAGACATTAATCTGGAACTGGTTTCGGAATTGACTATGATGGAACCCTATGGCGTGGGGAATCCTCAGCCTTTGTTTTCCCTGGAAGGGGAAATTCAAAGCATCCGTCCTGTAGGCAAAGACGGAAATCATTTAAAGATTGTTTTTACAGACTCCTATAAAACTGTTAATGGTATTGGTTTTGGGCTGGGGGATTACAGTAAATATCTGCATTTTGGACGGAAAATTTCTGCTGTTGTTGCTTTGGAAATCAATGAGTGGAATCAGGTTACAGAACCTCAGCTTTTGATTAAGGACTTGAAATATACTGAAGAAGATGAAATGCATTATAATTATTATTTGTCTTTATATGATTTATTTAAGCACACAGAGGCTATGCCAACAGATGTGTCTATTGCTTTAGACATAAAATATAAGCTTTCAGCAGAAAATTTGCTTGATGGCAGAAAAACTCTCATTTTAGTGCATACCAAGACAAATTTAATTAACCTTATGAAAGAAATTAAAAATCATCAAAATCTATTTAACAAAAAGCCAAAAGTTTGGTATACTAATAATTGTGGCTCAAAAAATCAATACGATATCGTTGTTAATCCTATTATTGAGCAAATTGATTTTGATGGATACGAGAAGGTGGTACTTTACGACCCATTATGGAGCCGTTCAGAGTATGATTTAATTAAGAAAAAAGTGGATACTCTGTATTGGGTTGAGAAAAGCGATGTAATTCACCGGGATGAAATAAAATCACTGATTCCTGATCGTCAGGATTTTGCAGTTTTATACAGACATATAAAATTGCTTGAAAGTTTAAACATTCGTTCTGTATACTTGGATCATCTTTTGGAAGAATGCAATAAGGCAGCCAAGATGAATGAATTTAAGATATTGCTATGTATGGATGTTTTTAAAGAATTAGGCTTAATGTATTACAATTTTGATCATGATCATATATTTTTCCAGGTCCTTTCGAATAAAAAAGTATCTTTAGAAGATTCTAAAGTACTTCAAAAAATGATTCGATGGGGTAAAATATTTGAAGAGAACCAGAGGGGGAAGTAGAATGGATTTAAAGCAAATAGTAAGAGATGTATTGGATTTTCCAAAAGAAGGTATTATATTCAGAGATATAACACCTGTTTTGCAAAGTCCTGAAGCATTAAAAGAATCTATTGATCAAATGATGGATAAATTGGATGGAGTGGATTTTGATCTCATTGTGGGACCAGAATCCAGAGGATTTATTTTCGGAGTTCCTTTGGCATATAACATGAACAAAGGATTTATTCCTGTGCGTAAAAAGGGAAAATTGCCTTATAAAACTGTGGAAAAAGAGTATGATTTAGAGTATGGCACAGCATCCATTGAGATGCATATTGATGCGATTCAACCTGGCCAAAAAGTAGTGATCATAGATGATTTACTGGCAACCGGCGGAACCTCAAAAGCCATTATTGATTTAATTGAGCAGGTTGGAGGAAAGGTAGTCAAACTGGTATATTTGATTGAATTGGAATTTTTAAAGGGCAGAGATGCCTTAAAAGACTACAGTGTAGAGTCCATTATAAAATACTAATTTTTCGGAACGCATATATGCGTTCCATTATTTTTTCAACAAAAGTTTATACTTTCAAAAAAAGGAGAAGACTATGGATATCAAAGTGTTATATGAAGATCCTCATATCATTGTGGTTGAAAAACCTCCTAAAGTTCCTTCCCAACAAGATAAAACCGGAGACACAGATTTGATGAGCTTAGTTAAGGATCATCTGAAAGAGAAATACCCTGCGGCCAGAAACCCTTACTTGGGACTTATACACAGACTGGACAGGCCTGTTGGCGGACTTATGGTATTTGCGAAGACCAAAGAAGCCAATGCAAAATTGTCAGAGCAGATGAAGGCCCATAGCTTCAAAAAGGAATATCTGGCTGTAGTATGTGGGAAACCCGATAAAGATCACGAAGAAATCAGAGATTATCTGCTGAAAAATCAAGCCAGGAATGTATCAAAGGTAGTTCCTGAAGGCGTTAAAGGAGCAAAAGAAGCAATTCTTGAATACACCTATATAAATAGTGTACTTGCAGAAGAAACTGTTTTAAGCCTTTTAAAAATTAAACTGAAAACCGGAAGACATCACCAAATTCGTGTTCAGCTTGCAAACAAGCAATTGCCCCTCTGGGGAGATCATAAATATAATCCGATATTTGTAAAGAAAAAAGAATGGACTCAACTTGCCCTTTGGGCATGGCGATTAACATTTAATCATCCAAAAACAGGTCAATTATGTAGCTTCGAATCCAATCCGACAGAATATCCTTTTAATCTTTTTAATATTTAATGGACACCTGTAAGGAATGGCTTGACAGTTCAGTTTCTTTTTTTTGAGAATGTTGCATTTATAGTAGAGAATGACTATAATAAAGGAAATATGTTTATATATTACGAATGGGGGAAAAATATGCCCGACGAAGCGATTTACCAAAAGTTAATACGCACAATTCAATCCTATCATCCCTCCAATGATTTATCCATGGTTGAGCGTGCCTATAAACTCGCCAAGGAAGCGCATAAAAATCAATACCGTAAATCAGGAGAGCCTTATATTATACATCCATTGGAAGTAGCAGTTATTTTAGCTGAGCTGGAGTTAGATTTGGAATCCATAACTGCGGGAATTCTCCATGATACTATTGAAGATACGGATTATACTTTCGAAGATATATCGAGGCTTTTTAGCGAAGAAATTGCAAGACTGGTAGAAGGAGTAACCAAATTAGGAAAGATAGAATTTTCTACCGGTAATAAAGAGATGCAAAAAGAAGAAATTCAGGCTGAAAATTATCGAAAAATGTTTTTAGCAATGGCTCAGGATATAAGAGTTATTTTAATCAAGCTTGCTGATCGACTTCACAATATGAGAACACTTCGCTTCATGTCCCCAGAAAAGCAAAAAGAAAAGGCTTATGAGACCCTGCATATATACGCTCCTCTGGCACATAGACTTGGTATTTCCAAGATTAAAGTGGAGCTGGATGATTTAGCACTAAGATACCTGGAACCGGAAGCTTATTACGATCTGGTGGGAAAAATTGCTAAAAGGCGTATTGAACGGGTAGAATATGTAGAAAAAATTATTGAGCAGGTTAAGAAAAAATTAGATGAGGCAGGTATTAAGGCCACTGTTGAAGGAAGGCCAAAACACTTTTTCAGTATTTACAAAAAGATGGTAAGTCAGAACAAAACACTGGATCAAATCTATGATTTATTTGCTGTTCGGGCAATCGTTGATTCAGTTAAAGACTGCTATGGGGTGCTTGGTGTTGTACATGAAATGTATAAGCCGATACCGGGAAGATTTAAAGACTATATTGCAATGCCAAAACCCAATATGTATCAGTCTCTTCATACCAGCGTTATAGGTCCAGAAGGAGAACCTTTTGAAGTTCAAATTCGGACCTGGGAAATGCATCGTACAGCGGAGTACGGGATTGCTGCCCATTGGAAATATAAAGAAGGTAAAAAGGGAAGCAAAAATCAGGACAAATCTCAGGATAAGACGGAAGAAAAATTGGCATGGCTCAGACAAATTCTTGAATGGCAGAGAGAAATGTCAGACAATAAAGAATTCATGGATGCCCTCAGACTGGACTTAGATATATTTAATGACCAGGTATACGCTTTTACGCCTAAAGGAGATGTAATAAGCCTGCCCTATGGTTCCACTCCGATTGATTTTGCATATTCCATTCACAGTGCCGTTGGAAACAAGATGGTAGGAGCTAAGGTAAATGGTAAAATCGTTACGTTTGACTATCAGATAAAAAATGGCGATCGAGTTGAGATCATAACTTCTCAGAATTCAAGAGGTCCCAGCAGAGATTGGCTTAAGAATGTCAAAAGTTCTCAGGCAAAAACAAAAATTAATCAATGGTTTAAAAAGGAATTCAAAGAAGAGAATATTATTCGCGGAAAAGAAATGCTGGAAAAAGATGCTAAGAGAAGGGGTCTCAATTTAAACGATTTATTAAAGCCGGAAGGAATAGAATCGGTTTTAAGAAAATATGGTTTTCAGAATTGGGATGCAGTGTGCGCGGCTGTAGGCCATGGAGGTCTTAAAGAAGGTCAAGTCATTCATAGATTATATGAAGAATATCAAAAAGAGCAGAAGAAACAGATCACAGAAGAAACTATTGTTGTTCCCCAGGAAGAATCTAAAAAACCAATTAAAAAGTCAAAAAGCGGTATAGTTGTAAAAGGCGTAGGAGATGTGGCAGTACGCTTTTCAAAATGTTGCAATCCTGTCCCAGGAGATGAAATTGTCGGGTTTATTACAAGAGGCAGAGGAGTATCCATTCACAGAACCGATTGCATTAATATCATTCATTTAAGCGACGAAGATAAAAATCGCTTAATTGATGCAGAATGGTATGTTGCTGAACAGGATACGAAAAACAGAACCTATCAAACAGAAATAAAAGTGATCGGCGAAGACAGAATGGGCATGCTCATTGATATTTCCAGGGTGCTTACAGAAGAAAAGATCCCTGTTAAGGCACTGAATGCCAGAACGAATAAAAACCATGAATCTATCTTTAATATCACGATAGAGATTAGCGGGGTACAGCAATTAGAGGTTATTACCAAGAAGATTAAGAACATTCCTGGAATAAATGATATCATACGAGTGACTACTTAGGAGGTAAGACATTGCGTGCAGTTGTACAAAAAGTAGCTCAGGCAAATGTTAAAGTTGATGGAAATATTATTGGTGAAATAGGAAAAGGGCTATTGGTTCTTCTTGGAATGCAGGAGTCAGATGACGAAAAAGTCATGGAGTATATGATTGATAAAATCATTCATTTAAGGATTTTTGAAGATGAAGAAGGCAAAATGAACCTGTCACTTAAAGATGTAAACGGCGAGCTTCTTATTGTTCCTAATTTCACGCTATACGGAGATGCCAGAAAAGGGAAGCGCCCCAGTTATACGAAGGCAGCTCCCCCTGTTGTGGCCGAAAAACTTTACAATACTTTTGTTGAAAAGGCAAAAGCAACAGGAATTAAAACAGAGCAAGGCAAATTTCAAAGCCACATGGAAGTGAGTTTATTAAATGACGGACCTGTAACCATATTAATTGACAGTGATAAAACCTTTTAAAGAAGGAGAACCTGTATGATTTTCAAAGTGATTACCGTAGGAATGATGGGTGTAAACTGCTATATCATGGGAGATCAAACTACCGGAAAAGGTGTGGTAGTAGACCCAGGTGCAGAGGGAAGTAAAATTATTGAAGCAATCAAGAAGGAAAATCTGGATATAGAGTATATTTTTTTAACCCATGGCCATTTTGACCATATAGGGGCTTTGGACAAGGTAAGAGAATTCACTGGTGCAGAGGTTGTCATCCACGAAGAAGGCAGAGAATACTTAAATGATCCCAGCCTTAATCTTTCCGGTGCCTTTGCTCACAGGGGATTTACGAAAACTGCCGATCAGTTTGTTTCCGATGGAGCGCTCATCAAAGTTGGAAATCTAACATTTAAAGTGATTCATACGCCCGGACATACTATGGACGGAGTAAATTACTATGAAGAAAATCATAAAGTTCTTTTTTCGGGAGATAATTTGTTCCAAAATTCCATTGGACGAACTGATTTTCCCAAAGGAGATTTTCACCTTTTGGTGACTGGTATTAAGAAGAAGCTTTTGATTCTTCCGGAAGATGTTGCAGTTTATCCGGGACATGGAGCTTCCACAACCATTGGCTCTGAAAAAAGAGAGAATCCATACTTAAATGAAGACGGCTGGGATGTATAAACATGGTGGATATAGAATTAGTAGGACATGAATATCATTACGAAATTGAAAATATCATAAAGCCTTATACAGGATATATTAAAGATGCAAGCATCAGAAGTATTTTAAAAGGCAATCTTTGCAGAGCTGAAATTTATGAAGGGGATAATCTTGTAAGTTTTAAAGAAGAATTGGGAAATGAGGATCAAAAGTATACCAAACAGCTTTTGATTCGTACCCTTTACCAGGTTCTTTGCGAATTTACTGGAGTAAAAATGCCTTGGGGATTCTTAACTGGCATAAGGCCTACAAAAATTGTTCATGAGATGTTTGAGAACAATATTCCTAAGGAACGCATCAAAAAACAATTGTTAGAGTTCTATGACATCAGAGAAGATAAAGTGGAACTGATGATAAAAGTAGCGGAGAAAGAAAGAGGCATATTGGAAAAAAATAAAGCAGATGAGATCAGTATATACATAGGGATTCCCTTTTGCCCTACTAGATGTTTGTACTGTTCTTTTACTTCTTATGCCATAGATCATAGAGAACAGCAGGTGGAGGCTTATCTTGAGGCCTTAGAAAAAGAAATTGCCTTTGGAGGAAAGTACAGCAGTTCTAAGACAATAAGAAGCATTTATATTGGAGGCGGTACACCTACCTCATTAAATGAAGAACAATTAGAGAGGTTACTAATGCTGGTTAATCAGCATTTTAATGTGAAGGATGCAGAGGAATTTACTGTAGAAGCCGGAAGACCTGATACGATTACAAAAAGAAAACTGGAACTCCTTAAGCAGTATCATGTCGGCCGAATTTCTATTAATCCTCAGACCATGAACGAAGAAACTCTGCTACGCATTGGCAGAAAGCATACCACTGAAGACATTGTAAAAGTTTTTAGCTGGGCAAGGGAAATTGGTCATAGCAATATCAACATGGATTTGATTATAGGTTTACCTGGAGAAAGTCCCCGGGATGTTAAAAATACTATGGATAAGATCAAAGCGTTGGATCCTGACAGTATTACAGTGCATACAATGGCGATTAAGCGGGCTTCACGACTGAGAGAATCCTTAGAGGAATATACCTTGACGCAAGCTGATGAAATAGAAGAAATGATATCGATCACCAGTCAAGGGGCTTATGACATGGGGATGGAACCCTATTATCTTTACAGGCAAAAAAACATGCTGGGTAATTTTGAGAATGTAGGTTATTGCAAACCGGGAAAAGAATCGGTGTACAATATTGAAATCATGGAAGAAAAAGAGACCATTTTAGCATTAGGGGCAGGAGCCATTACAAAAGTGGTGGACCCAAAGACGAATAAGATTGAACGGATTCCCAATGTTAAAAATGTTGAAGAATATATTAACAGAATCGATGAGATGTTGTTAAGAAAGCAAAAGGGCCTGAAAGACCTTGACAATGATTTTTAATATGCATAAAATGTAATAAGAAAATTGCAATATATGACAGCAATATATTAAAGCGCTGAGAGGAAGAGTAGAATATTTGTTTTCTTTTACAGAAAAAAAAGCCTTGGCTGAGAGCTTTTAAAGAACAAATATTTGAAGGACATCCTTGAGTGACAATCTGAAACCAAAGTAGGATTGTACGGTTTGTTACCGTTATAAAACTCATAAGAGGAATGCTGTTCAAGCAGGGTGGCACCGCGGAAGAAAACTTCCGTCCCTGACAAAGTTTTTTGTCATGGACGGATTTTTTATTGTACGAGGTTGTACAGTGTTGTGAAACGTTAGAACAGGGTATAGAAGGTTAAATGATTAAGGAGGGATTTTTATGTTGACCCAAGCACCTCGTGGGACGAAGGATTTGTTTGGAAGTGAAGTTAATGCTTGGCAGGAAATGGAACAAATTATAAGGGAATTATGTAAGGATTTTGGCTATGGAGAAATCAGGACTCCAATATTTGAGCATACAGAGCTTTTCCAAAGAGGCGTAGGAGAGACAACAGATATCGTCCAAAAGGAAATGTACAGTTTTCAGGATAAAAAAGGGAGAAATATTACCTTAAAGCCGGAGGGCACAGCTGGTGCAGTCAGAGCTTATCTGGAGCAAAAAATGTATGCAGATATTCAGCCCACAAAGTTATATTATATTACTCCTGCTTTCAGATATGAAAAACCTCAGGCAGGGAGAATGAGACAGTTCCATCAGTTTGGAGTTGAATTTATTGGAGCCGATTCTCCAACTGCAGATGTAGAAGTCATTACGGTTGCAGCAGAACTCTTAAGAAGAATGGGGATATCCAAGGTAAAACTGCATATCAACAGTCTGGGAGGTCCGGAATGCCGAAAGAAGTACAATGAAAAGTTAAAAGTATATCTTGGAGAAAATTTGGATCATCTTTGCCCAACCTGCAGAGAAAGATTTGAGAAAAATCCACTGAGGATTCTGGACTGTAAAAATGAAAACTGTGGAAAGATTGTGGCCAATGCGCCTACAGTACTGGATTCTTTAGGGGAAGAATGTAAAAATCATTTTGAAATGGTGAAAACTTTACTTGATGAAATGGGAATAGAGTATACTGTCGATCCGGGCATTGTAAGAGGTTTAGATTATTATACGAGAACCGTATTTGAATTTATTTCTACAGATATAGGTGCACAGGGAACCATCTGCGGAGGAGGCCGATACAACAATCTGGTAGAAGAGTTGGGAGGCGCTTCCACTCCAGCGGTTGGCTTCGCCGTAGGACTGGAAAGACTATTGTTGGTATCAGAAGCTGAGAAGGGGAAAAAGGAATACGTTCCCTCCAGAGATATTTTCATAGGCTCCATAGGAGAGAAGGCATTAATTAAAGCACATCATTTTGTATACCAACTTCGCCGGGCAGGTATATCCGCAGAGGCAGACCATCTAGGAAAAAGTGTAAAAGCTCAGATGAAATATGGGGATAAAATAGGCGCAAAATATTCTATGATCCTGGGAGACGATGAAATCAATACCGGAAAAGCTGTTATTAAGAATATGGAAACCAAAGAGCAAACAGAAGTTCTTCTTGATGATATCGTAGAAGTTGTAGCAGAACTTTGTAAAAAGAATGAATAAAAAAACTTGTGAACATAAAGGGACTATTTATTTAATCATTAGAATATAGGAGGTTTATTATGGGAGAATCAATGGCAGGACTTAAGAGAACCCATTACTGTAACCAGGTCAAAGAAAATTTGATTGGCAGCGAAGTAGTAGTAATGGGTTGGGTACAAAAAAGAAGAAATTTAGGAAGCTTAATATTTATTGATTTAAGAGACAGAAGCGGACTTTTGCAGGTTGTATTTGATGAAAATGATGTAGATGGGGAAGGGTTTAAAAAAGCAGAGACTCTTAGGAGTGAATTTGTTATTGCCGTAAGAGGGGCCGTTCGTCAAAGAGAAAGTGTTAATCCCAATATGGAAACAGGCTATGTAGAAGTGCTTGCAAAGGAACTCCGTATATTGTCAGAGGCAGAAACACCTCCTTTTGCCATAGAAGAAAACAGTGCAGTAAAAGAAGATCTTCGCCTTAAGTATCGTTATTTGGATCTTAGAAGACCGGATTTGCAAAGAAACATTATGCTTAGACACAGAGTTACTCAATCAGTAAGAAGATTCTTAGACGGTGAAGGTTTTTTAGAAATAGAAACACCTATGTTGGCAAAAAGTACACCGGAGGGAGCAAGGGATTATCTTGTACCCAGTCGTGTTCACCAGGGAAGTTTTTATGCACTTCCGCAATCTCCACAGACTTTTAAGCAGCTTTTAATGGTTTCAGGGTTTGATAGATATTTCCAGATTGTGAGATGCTTCAGAGATGAAGACTTAAGAGCAGACAGGCAGCCGGAATTTACTCAAATCGATATGGAATTATCTTTCGTACAGGTGAATGATGTTATTGATGTTAATGAAAGATTGCTTCAAAGGGTATTTAAAGAAGCGATCAATATAGACATTCCTCTTCCTATTCCGAGATTAACTTATCAGGAAGCTATGGATCGTTTTGGCAGTGACAAACCGGATATTCGCTTTGGACTTGAATTGGTTAATATCTCCGACATAGCTAAGGATAGCGGTTTTAAAGTATTTACTGATGCAATCGAAAATGGGGGAAGCGTCAGAGGCATCAATGCTAAAGGATGCGGTAACTTCCCAAGAAAGCAAATAGATTCTTTGGTTGAAGTAGGAAAGACCTATGGAGCTAAAGGTATTGCGTGGATTGCGGTTAATGAAGATGGAACACTAAAATCCAGCTTTACGAAATTTTTATCTGAGGAAACCGTACAAGCAATTTTAAAAGCTATGGATGCAGAAAATGGAGACCTTTTGCTTTTCTGTGCAGACAAAAATTCTGTAGTATACGATGTCCTTGGCAATCTTCGCTTAGAAGTTGCTAAGCGCTTAGGCTTAACAAAGAAAGATGAGTATTCCTTTGTATGGGTAACAGAATTTCCACTTCTTGAATGGGATGAAGAGGAGCAAAGATTTGTTGCAAAACATCATCCTTTTACTTCGCCTATGGACGAAGATATAGAATTGCTGGATACCGATCCTGGAAAAGTAAGGGCTAAGGCATATGATATTTGCCTTAATGGAGTAGAAATCGGCGGTGGAAGTATCCGTATTTATCAAAGAGATATTCAGGAAAAAATGTTTGCTGCATTAGGATTTAGCAAGGAAGCTGCTTACGAAAATTTTGGATTTTTAATGAATGCGTTTAAATATGGGGTACCTCCTCATGGAGGTCTGGCTTATGGTCTGGACAGAATGGTTATGCTTATGGCACAGGAAGATAGTATAAGAGATGTTATAGCATTCCCGAAAGTAAAAGATGCTTCTTGTCCGATGACAGAGGCGCCTGGAACAGTTACTGAAAAGCAGCTGGAAGAATTGGGATTAAAAATAGACATAAAAAAATAAATAAAATAAAAATACTTCGCATCAGAGGATGCGAAGTATTTTTATTTTTACAGATGTAAGAAGTCTTGAAAGATTTTATTAATACGATCTGCTTCTTCCTGAGTACTCATTTCAGAGAAAATACGAAGAACTGGTTCAGTTCCGGAAAATCTGCAGATAATCCATCCGCCATTTTTGAAGTAAACTTTAAATCCGTCGAGATAGGAAACTTTTTCAATTTCAAGACCGAAATCAGGAGCATTCTTTTCTTCAAAAAGGAGCTTTTGCAATTCTTCTTTACGTTCCTGAGTCATGCGGAAATCCGCTTCGCTCATGAAGAAGTTTCCATATTTGCTGTGAATATCATTCAATATTTCAGAAAGAGGTTTCCCTATAAAACTGTACATTTCGGTGAGCAGTGCACCGGCATATACACCGTCTTTTCCGCGAATATGGCCTTTTACGGTCAATCCTCCTGAGGACTCTCCCCCGATGATTGCATCGGTTTCTTCCATTTTGGAGGAAATATGCTTAAATCCTACAGGCACTTCATAGCATGTTTCTCCGAAAGCTTCTGCCATCTTGTCAAGACAGTGTGTAGTAGCAATATTGCGAACCACTCCGCCTTTCCATCCTTTAAATTCATGGAGATAATAGTATAATAGCACTAATATGTCATTGGGATGAATAAAGGTACCGTTGGCATCAATCAAACCTATTCTGTCAGCATCACCATCGGTAGCAATACCAAGATCATAGCCACCTTTTACAACCAATTGTGAGAGGTGGGCAAGAGTGTCGCTGCTTGGGGAGGGAAGTCTGCCACCAAAGAGGGTATCATGGCGGTCATGGATGACCTCTACATCACAGCGGCAAGTCATTAGAATGGTTTGAAGAGTTGTCTTACTTACACCGTACATGGGGTCTAAGAGAATACGGAGTCCTCTGTCTTTAATAGCTTCAATATTAATCAGACTTAAAATACTGTCTATATATGCATTTTGTGGATTAATTCTTTTAATTAATCCTGCTTTTAAAGCTTTAGAAAAATCCATTCTTGAGATTTCGTTTTTATTAATTTTTGCTATTTCATTTTCTATTCTGTCGGTAACTTTTTCAGTAGCATCACGTCCGCCAGAGGTAAAAACTTTGACACCATTATACTCGGCAGGATTATGGCTGGCTGTAACAGCAATTCCATAGGCAGCCTGTTCTTCTTTTACCTGAAACATAATCATGGGGGTAGGAGCATTAAAATCTATAAGATGCACAGTAATACCTTCTGCTGCGAATACACTGGAAATCCACTGTGCAGCAAGATCGGATAAAAAACGTCTATCATATCCAATAATTACTGGCTTGTCCGATACTCCATCCTGAAAAATCATTTGAGAGAGAGCCTTAGCAATCAACTCAAGGTTTTCTTTTGTGAAATCCTCACCTATAATGGCGCGAAATCCACCTGTTCCAAATTTTATCATGGTCATTCCTCCCACATTGCATATTTTACTCGTGTCATTCTAGCACAGCTATGTTTATAATTCAAGGCATAGGTCATTCCAGAGCATCCATTTTATAGTCAAAATGCATAAATATCATATGAAAAATAGCTTATTTTATACATCATGACTAAATTCTAAACAAAAGTTCAGATTTGTCACGTTGTATTTATCTTCAGTAAATGTAATAATAAATGCGTAATAAGCAATAATAAATTTATGAAAAACAACACAAAAACTAAAAAAAGTTTGGAGGAGATACGCAATGAAGAAAAAGTTTTTAAGTATGTTATTAGCAGTTATGATGCTTGCTACAACCATGGTAGGTTGCGGTGGTAACAAACAAACACAAGAAGGACAACCTTCAACACCATCAACAACTGAAGAAACTACTCAAAAAGAAGACACTTCAAACACAGGTGATGGTTCTAAACATGTTACAGTTTATTCACCACACCCTGCTGAACCATTAAATGCTGGAATTAAAGAATTCCAAGAAAAAACTGGTATTACTGTAGACTTAGTTGCTGCAGGAACAGGAGAACTTTTAAAGAGAATCGAAGCTGAAAGTGCAAACCCACTTTGTGACGTTTTCTGGGGTGGCGGAGCTGACTCTTTAGCAGCATACACAGAATACTTTGAACCATTTACACCAGAAGATATGGCAAACATTGATGCAGCATATGTTGACCCAAATCATATGTGGACAGGTGAATCACCACTTCCTATGGTTATCATGTACAATAAGAAACTTGTTGCTGAAAGTGATGTACCACAAGGATGGTCAGATCTTACTGATCCAAAATTCAAAGGACAAATTGCTTATGCTGACCCTGCAAAATCCGGTTCATCCTACACAATTCTTTGCACAATGTTAACTGCATTTGGTAAAGATGACGGAAAAGGTTGGGAATTCATCGAAAAATTCGTAGAAAACTTAGACGGAAAAATTCTTTCATCCTCTGGAGACGTTTATAAGAAAGTTGCAGACGGAGAATATGCGGTTGGTTTAACTCTCGAAAAAGAAGCGATCAAATATGTTCAGGCTGGTGCAGATGTAGGTATTGTATATCCAAAAGAAGGAACATCTGCAGTTCCAGATGGTATTGCATTGGTTAAAGGTTCTAAAAACAAAGAAAATGCAGAGATTTTCTTGAACTTTGTATTAAGTAAAGAATGCCAAAGCATGATGGCTGCTGACTTTGGAAGAAGACCAGTAAGAACAGATACTAATCCACCAGAAGGACTTCCTCCAATGTCCGAAATTCCAATGGTTGATTATGATTTCGATTGGGCGTCCTCTCAAAAAGAAAACATCATGAATCAATGGAAGGAAATTATCGTTCAATAATAGTATTGATGAAACGGGGATTTTTAACAGAGAGTATTTGAATGCCGCGCAGGTGGGAAAAGATATCTTTTCATTGCCTGCGCGGCACGTTTAAAAGGAAAAATCACATAATAAAGGGGCGAGAAAATGAGTCATACAGTTAAAATTGATGATGTAGTAAAAAGATATGGTGACTTTGTTGCAGTAGACCATATTTCATGCGATATCCAACAGGGAGAATTTTTTACTTTGCTTGGACCATCTGGTTGCGGTAAAACCACATTGCTTCGTATGATCGCAGGATTCAACTCTATTGAAGAGGGAAGAATTTTATTTGATGATAAAGTGATTAATAATATAGAAGCACATAAAAGAGACATCGGTATGGTGTTCCAGAATTATGCGATTTTCCCTCATATGACAGTATTTGATAATGTTGCTTATGGGTTAAAAGCGCGAAAGGTAAAAAAGGAAGAAATTACTCCAAGAGTTATGGAAGCATTGAAATTAGTTCAGATTGAAAATCTCAAGGACAGAAAACCATCTGAACTTTCGGGAGGACAACAACAGCGTGTAGCGTTGGCTCGTGCTATTGTAATCCGTCCAAGTGTTCTGTTGATGGATGAACCTCTTTCCAATCTGGATGCAAAATTAAGAGTTCAAATGAGAACAATCATCAGAAAACTTCAAAAGGATCTTAACATTACTACTATATATGTTACCCACGACCAGGAAGAAGCTCTTGCAATTTCCGACAGAATAGCAATTCTTAATAAAGGTAAAGTAATGCAAATCGACAGCCCTGAAATGATTTACAAAAAACCTCAGAATCTTTTCGTAGCAGGATTTATCGGTACTTCCAACTTTATGGATGGAAAAATTGTTAAAATGGATGACGATATGACTGCTCATATACAACTGGATGCAGGCATGGAATTCAAAATGAAGCTGAAAAAGAAAGCAGAAGGTCCGATCAAGATGTCAGTACGTCCTGAGCAATTTATCATCAACGATTCTTCCGTTTACGGATTAAAGGGTGAAATCAGTCTGTATACTTTCCTTGGTGACTTTGTTAATTATGAAGTTAAACTTCCAAATGGTCAAATTGTAGAAGCCAATGAATATACAAAGGATATTGATTTTGTTCGTAAACCAGGACAAAAAGTGAGCTTGACATTCGATACTGAAAAGATTAGTATTTTCAACGCATCAGGAACGGAGGTGCTCTCATGACATATGAAGGCACTAGCAAGAAATCTTTAAAATCCTATTTTAATTTTTGGAATATTGTAAAGTGGTTATCGATCATATTATTCTTTGTATTTATGATCTATCCGTTCTTCTCCATTCTTTATCGTAGTTTTTTAACTAAAGACGGAGGGTTTACTTTACAAAATTATGCAACATTCTTTAGTAAGAAATACTACAATAGAACTTTGAAAAACAGTTTGTCCGTTTCGTTTTTTGCTACCCTCTTTTCAGTTATTATAGGTCTTCCAATGGCATATATTACAACCCGTTATAATATTTATGGGAAAAAATTGATCAATATCTTGATTATTATGTCCCTTATGTCTCCGCCGTTTATCGGAGCATATTCCTGGATTATGTTGTTTGGAAGAAGCGGTTTTGTTACTAGTTTATTTGCTAAGATAGGAATTACTGTACCTCCAATTTACGGCTTCGGTGGTATCGTACTGGTGTTTACACTTAAATTCTTCCCTTATGTGTATCTGTATGTTTCCGGTGCGATGTCCAGTATCGACAGATCATTAGAAGAAGCTGCTGAAAATCTTGGATCCAGTAAGCTCAAAAGAATCTGGACAATTACCATACCAGTTATCATGCCAACTCTGACAGCAGGAGCAATTATGGTATTTATGTCATCCTTAGCTGACTTTGGTACACCGATGCTTATTGGTGAAGGTTATAAAGTACTTCCGGTTCTTGTATATGAAGAGTATATGAGTGAGATGGGCGGTAACGCCAATATGGCTGGAGCACTCAGTGTAATAATCGTACTATGCTCAACCACTGTACTTCTTATTCAAAAATACGCTGTATCACGTAAAAATTATGTTATGACAGCATTACGCCCCCCTATTGTTGAAGAACTATCTACTGGAAAAAGAATTTTATTAACGGCCATTTGTATGTTTATATCTTTTGTTGCATTCTTACCTCAAATCGTGGTAGTGGTTACTTCCTTCATCAAAACCAATGGTCCTATCTTTGTTAAAGGATTTAGCTTAGAAAGTTATGAAAAAATCTTCTATAAACTTTCTAAAAACATTACCAATACTTTCGTATATTCAACCATTGCAATCGTAATTATGGTAGTACTTGGAATGCTCATTTCTTATCTTACAGTTAAGAGAAAAGACAAAGTTACAAACATCTTAGACTTGTTAATTATGTTCCCTTACGTTATTCCAGGTGCGGTTCTTGGTATTAGTTTATTAGTAGCATTTAATAAGCCCCCATTGATTCTCTCAGGTACAGCATCCATTTTGATCATTGCGTATATAGTAAGAAAAATGCCTTATACCATTCGATCCAGTAGTGCTATGTTGTATCAGATTGATCAAAGTATTGAAGAAGCTTCCATCAATCTGGGTGTTTCTCCAATGAAAACATTCTTTAAAATTACAGCAAGAATGATGGCGCCAGGAGTAATATCAGGAGCAATTTTAAGCTGGATTACCAGTATTAACGAGTTAAGTTCCAGTATTATGTTATATAGTGGTAAAACTGCAACGATTTCTGTAGCAATTTATACTGAAGTTGTTCGTGCAAGCTTTGGTACGGCGGCAGCCCTTGCATCTATCTTAACTATTACAACAATCCTGTCCTTACTGCTATTCAGCATCATCAGTAAAGGTAAAGTTTCTGTAATTTAGAAGGAGTAGCCCTATGGACTACTCCTTTTTCTAAATATTGAAAAGTAGACGGGGCTTATTAAATATAGTACAATAAAATAATAGTATAAAAATGAAAGGTGTTCAAGATGAGAAAAATGAAAGAATTAAATCGAAAAATTCATCTTAGTTTCTTTGCCAAACTTTATATCAGTTTTGCGGTGATCAGTATTGTTCCCGTTCTTTCATTTAGCATCTTGGCATATACTTTTTCTTTCCGAAATTTCATGGTTGATTTGAAACGGCAAGCCAATACCATATTGGAAAATTCTATGACTAATTTGGAACATACGATTGAAGAATACGAAATGGCCATATCCTATTTTTCCTTAGATGAAGAAGTCATTGATATATTGACTTCCCATGAAGATTTTGAACAGAAACGTACAAAGCTATATCAAAAGATGTATATACTTCTGGCAGGTAAGGCAAAGGGTGTTACGATGCATGTGATCAAAGCTGACGGTTCTTTTAATCTTAGTACCTCATTTTTACCTGAAATGTACGATGTTCAAAAACATTCGGATTGGGGAATTTTCCGTGAGCTTAACAGAAGTGACAGCATGGTTGTATATCCCAATCATTTTACATCTTCTTTTGGCAAAACCTTTTGCATGACCATTGCTCACAATATTAAAAAAAATGGTCAGATCATAGGATATTGCATCATAGATATACCTGAGAATGTTTTTCAATCTGTTTTCACCTCGTCCGGCTCGCTGCAATCCGTATCTTATACGGTTATTGATCAAAATTATTATATTTTATATGATCAGATTTTTAATACAGGCGATAAATTCTTAAGTTCTGAGTTTAGGAATGCTTTATTATCATCTAAATCTAGCAAATCTTTTTATCTGGAAAAACCCAAGCGTCTTATTGCGTGGAATGAAATGGAAAAAGATATTTTTTTTATTGTTATATTATCGGTACCAGTAGACCTTGTAGAGATGAATAATAATTATATTGTTCTTACCACACTGATCGTAGGAACAGTTGCGATATTACTGTGTCTTGCATTGTCACCAGTAATCGTACGTGCTCTTACCCGTCCTCTTAATGAGATTGTTAATGTTATGAAAAAAGTACAGCAGGGAGATACTAATGCCCGGGTTCCTATGCAAAAAGATGATGAATTCGGTTTTATTGCAGACAATTTTAACAGAGCCCTTGACAATATGAATACCCTATATGAAACCAATCTGGAAAAGCAGAACCGTCTGAGAATATCGGAAATCAAAGCTCTCCATGCTCAGATTAATCCACACTTCTTATATAATACGCTGGATTCTATTAAATGGTTGGCAAAACTTAACGGGGTAGAGGATATTGTCGTTATGGTATCTCAGTTGGGACGTTTATTAAAAAACAGCATTAATAATCAGAAGGATACAATTCCGATTCGTGAAGAAATTAATCTTGTAAAAAGCTATTTGTCTATACAAAAAATCCGTTATGGCGATAAATTTGAAGTTGATATTTGTGTTGATGAAGATATTATGGAATGTGTTGTTCCCAAATTTATCATTCAGCCCTTGGTAGAAAATGCAATTATCCATGGAATAGAAAATAAGATCGGAAATGCAAAACTGATTATTAAGGGGACGAAGCAAAGGGACACAATTATTTTTGAGATTATGGATGATGGTATAGGAATGAATGAAGAAGAACTTATGAAGCTTAAACAAATGGATTATAAAACAGATGATCATAAAGACAGTATAGGTATTAAGAATGTTGATAAACGCATAAAGCTTTATTATGGTCAAGAATATGGACTTGACATTCAAAGCAAGAAAAACGTGGGGACTACTACAAGGATTATAATGCCTTTTATGCCAAAGAAAGAAGATGAAAGAGGAGGCACGACATTATGATAAAAGTAGTAGTTGTAGAGGATGAAATGTTAGTAAAGAAAGGGCTTATTCTAACGACAGATTGGCATCGGTTTAACTGCGAAGTAGTAGGTGAGGCATCCAATGGCATGGAAGGAATTGAAGTCGTTAAAAATATGAACCCTGATATTGTCATTACGGATGTCCGTATGGCTGGCTTAGATGGAATTAAGATGATCGAAGCTTTAAAAAAAGAAGGATGTAAGTCAGAGTTTATCATAATTTCTGGATACAGTGAATTTGAGTATGCCAGACAGGCTTTAAAGCTTGGAGTAAGAGATTTTCTTGTAAAGCCTATTGATGATGAAGATTTATATAATGCTCTGAGTCGTACCTGTGAGGAAATTCAAAATAAGAAAACCATTGATAAAATTCAAAACAAGATGGATGATTTAACAGACAGCAGAGTGATGCTTTTTAAGGAGTATATCATTCCAGAACAAGTAGAAGACAATGATTATACTGCAAAAGCAATTAAATACATTAAGGAAAATTATCAGAAGGATATTTCTCTGAAATCGGCTGCGGATAGCCTTTTTATCAGCGAAAGTTACCTTAGCCGAGTATTCAAGGCCAATGTAGGACAGACTTTTTTGGATTATCTCACTTATTATCGTATTAAGCAAGCCTGCAAACTTCTGCAGGAGGCAGATGTAAAAATTCATGAGGTTGCCAGTATGGTAGGTTATAAAGATCAAAGATACTTTAGTGTTATTTTCAAAAAACTTGTAGGGATTTCCCCTAAGGAATTCAGAAATAAATTAAACTAAAATATGGACTTCATTAGGATGGAGGATGAATGTATGATTAAAAATATTGTGTTTGACATGGGAAATGTATTATTGGCTTATAAACCTAAAGAATATGTAAAAACTATTACAACTGACGAAACGATCGCAGATGCGATTTTAAAAGAGTTTTTATTCAGCCAAGAATGGATTATGCTGGATGCAGGAGAGATTACTGAAGAAGAAGCAGTTGCAAGGGTACAGGCCAGAATTCCTGAGTACGCTAAGTATGTTCAAAAAGCCATGGACAATTGGCATACGGATTTAACACCGATTGAAGGCATGGACAACCTGGTAAAAACATTAAAAGAAAAAGGCTATAACATTTATCTGCTTTCCAATACGAGTTTACGATTCTATCAGTATCAACCAAATGTAGAGATGTTTAAACATTTTGATGGATTTTTTATTTCTGCCAAGGAACGCTTATTAAAACCTCAAAAAGAAATATATGAAAAATTTTTAGAAAGGTTTAATTTAGTAAGCAATGAATGTTTATTTATTGATGACTTGGAAGAAAATATAAAAGGAGCAGAATCCGTAGGAATTATCGGCCATCAATTCCGTGGGAAAGATGAGCTTGTAGAATATTTAAAAACCAATGGAATATTATAAGGAGACTGGTAAAATGAAAATATTAGTAACCGGAGGAGCAGGATATATCGGAAGCCATACCTGTATTCGACTGATTGAAAACGGCTTTGATATTGTAATAGCCGACAATCTTTATAATAGTAAAATGGAAGCGGTAAGACGGGTTGAGAAAATCACAGGGCAAAAGTTAAAATTCTATCTTGCCGATATGTGTAATCGATCTCAGGTGGAGGAGATCTTTCAGAATGAGCAAATTGATGGAGTAATCCATTTTGCAGCTTATAAAGCGGTAGGCGAATCTGTATCCATACCTTTAAGATATTATGATAATAATCTGCAGTCTACTATTGTTTTGCTGGAGACGATGCAAAAGTATGGCGTTAAGAATTTTGTATTCAGTTCTTCAGCGACTGTATACGGATTACCTAAGTCTGTTCCAATCAGAGAAGATTTTCCTCTTTCTGCAACCAATCCTTATGGACAGACCAAGCTTATGATCGAACAAATATTAAAGGATGTATATCATGCGGATCCGGACATGAATATTGCAATCCTCAGATATTTCAATCCTGTAGGCGCTCATGAAAGCGGTTTGATCGGTGAAGATCCCAAGGGTATTCCAAATAATCTTGTACCGTATATTACACAGGTGGCAGTGGGCAAACTAGAGAAGCTGAAAGTATTTGGAGGCGACTATGATACTAAGGATGGTACAGGGGTTCGGGATTATATCCATGTGCTGGATTTAGCGGACGGACATGTGGCAGCCCTTAATAAATTAAGCCAAAACAGCGGCTTAGTTGTATATAATCTGGGGACAGGCACCGGATATTCTGTATTGGAAATGATACGCGCTTTTGAAAAAGTATCTGGCAGGACGATTCCATATGAAATTGTTGAACGCAGGCCAGGAGATATAGCAGAGTGTTATGCTGATCCTACAAAAGCTAAAGAGGAGCTTAACTGGGAAGCCAAGTTCGGTTTAGAAAAAATGTGTGAGGACAGTTGGCGCTGGCAGCTTCAAAATCCTAACGGATATGAAGAATAATATATTATTCACATTAAATTACTGAAAATAAATTATTATAAACAGAGGAGATTTCTATGAAGGAACCAGCATTAGTCGTAATGGCTGCCGGTATGGGCAGCAGATTTGGCGGTCTTAAGCAGATTGAACCCATTGGGAAAAATGGGGAAATTATAATGGACTTTTCAATTTATGACGCAAGAAAAGCAGGGTTTAAGAAAATCATCTGCGTAATCAAAAAAGAAATAGAAAGTGATTTCAAGAAGATTATAGGAGACAGACTCTCTGAACATGTGGACTTAGAATATGCTTATCAGGAAATTGACGATCTTCCTGAAGGCTATACTGTGCCTGAAGGCAGAAACAAGCCGTGGGGTACCGGTCATGCCATTCTTGCATGCCGGGAACTCATTGATGGTCCTTTTGCGGTTATTAATGCAGACGATTATTACGGACAGAATGCCTTTAAGCTGATTTATGATTTTCTTGTAAATGCAGAAGATGATGAAAAATACCGTTATGCCATGGTGGGATATATATTAGAGAATACCCTTACAGATCATGGACATGTGGCCAGAGGCGTATGCACCACCAATGAGAATGGATATTTGGAATCTATTACTGAACGTACCCGCATTGAAAAGAGAAATGGACTCATCCAGTATACGGAAGACGGATCCGATTGGATTACCCTTCCCGGTAAGAGCATCGTATCGATGAATTTATGGGGATTTACACCCAGTATTATAGGAGAACTGAAGAAAGCCTTTCCAGCCTTTTTAGATAAAGCTCTAAAAACCAATCCAGCAAAAGCAGAATTCTTTTTGCCGGAAGTAGTCGATCAGCTTATAAAGAGCCAAAAAGCTACAGTAAAGGTCCTTGAATCTCAGGACAGATGGTATGGTGTAACTTATAGAGAGGATAAAGAAATAGTAGTGGAAGCAATCGCAAAAATGCGGGAAGAAGGAATCTACCCTGATAATTTATCTATAGTATAATCAGACTTTTTAAGTAAAATAGAGTATATATAGATAAATAAAGATGGTGAAACAGGGAGGTTCAATTATGAACGATAAAAAAAATCAAGCATTAGTAGGAGTTATTTTGGTGGTAGTGGGATTATACTCTTTGCTAAGTCAATGGGTGGATCTCCCCTTTATTAAGATAAAAAATTTACCTGTTCTATTTGTAGCCACCGCACTGCTTCTTTTGTATTATACGAAGAGAAAGACGTGGGCATTGGTAACAGGTATGCTGATTGGTTTTTTGGGAATCATAGGCGTTTTTCCCAGATCCATTAATGCAGGGACATTTATAGCGCCAATGGTATTTATAATTCCCGGATCTATTTTTATCATATTATACTTCTCAAAACGAATGATTGGATTTTTAATCCCAGGTTCTATTTTAATTTGGTTTGGTACCTTTGTAGGCTTAACTGTCAGCGGACTCGCAACAGGTATGATGGTTCCGGCTTTATTCTTCGGAAGTATAGGCGCAGCTTTTATTACAATGTATATCCTGGGACATCCTGGCATAGGGAAATGGCCTTTAATACCAGGTTGCATACTTTTGGCATTCGGGTTTATGTTCTTTATGGGCTTTTCCGTTAGAGTGGTTACTCGTTTTGCACCCAGAATAATTCCTATTGCTTTTATCGTTATTGGATTTCTTCTATTTATAAAAGGCCGTAAAGCCCAATAGATAAGACTAATTATCCTTTCAAAACAAAGCATCTTATAAGCCAAAAGAGTTTTGCCAATATTATATTTGACATAAATAGTCGGAAATAGTACAATTAATACTTAAAGAAGAGATGCTTTAAAGGAGAGACATTATGCTGCATTCATTTTCTAGAACAGAACTTCTATTGGGTAAAGAAGCAATGGAAAAACTTTATCGAAGTAAAGTAGCTATTTTTGGCATAGGTGGAGTAGGAAGTTTTGTCGTAGAGGGCTTGGTTCGTTCAGGTATCGGTAAATTTATTCTTGTAGATGATGATTCAGTATGTTTAACAAATATCAACCGTCAGCTCCATGCAACGAGAAAAACAGTTGGAAGACCTAAGGTTGAAGTTATGAAAGAACGCATTTTAGAAATAAATCCTAAAGCAGAAGTGATCACTCATCAAACTTTTTTCCTTCCGGAAACCTCTGATGAAATTATTGATGACGACTGCGATTATATTGTAGATGCGATTGATACGGTGACAGGAAAGATAGAACTTGTCCTTCAGGCTAAAAAGAGAAATATTCCAATTATCAGCTGTTTAGGAGCAGGGAATAAATTAGACCCTACGAAATTTGAGGTAGATGATATTTATAATACTTCTATTTGTCCGCTGGCTAAAGTAATGAGAAAAGAGCTTAAAAAGCGTAATGTAGATTCATTAAAGGTGGTTTATTCCAAAGAACCTCCCATTAAGCCAAGGGAAGAAGAAGTCACTACTTGCAAAGAAGGCTGTATTTGCACCAATAAAGACAGAACTTGTCTTGAAAGACGCCAAATACCGGGAAGTATTTCTTTTGTACCTTCTGTTGCAGGTCTTATTATTGCAGGAGAAGTGATCAAGGACCTAATAAGATAAGCACTTCATATGGTTCCCTGGAGGTGATAAGATGAGTGAAGCAGGAAAAGAAATCGGAAAAGTCATTGCAATAAAAGACAGATATGCCATAGTGAGCCTCACAAGAAATGAGGCTTGCCAGAAATGCGGTGCATGTAGTCATGGCCATCGGTCTGAAGAAATGATATTAGAAGCCGATAATCTTTGTAATGCTAAAGTAGGAGATCAGGTAGGCATAGATTTAGCTTATTCAGATTTCCTGAAGGCAACATTTATTATGTACGGACTGCCGTTAATAACATTGTTTTTAGGTTTTTTTGTAGGATATTTTGGTTCGAATAAGCTGGGCTATGTTTCAATTCAGGAGCCTGCAGGAATCATTGGTGCTTTTATCTTTATGGGTATTACTTTTTTATGGATTCGTTTAAAAGAAGAAAAATGGAAAACGCAGAACTACCGTCCGGCAATAGTGGAAATTGTAGAAAAATGAATAAAAAAAGAACAAACCTCCTGAAATCCTTCATATAATGAAGGAAAGGAGGTTTTTTTATGAAAGAAAAAGCAGTCTTCTATTATAATCAAGGGTATAACTGCTCTCAGTGTATGTTAAAAGCAGCAGAAGAACATTATGGATTGGAGATTCCTCAGGAATGTTATGATGTGTGTAAAGGGTTAAATACTGGGCTTGGCATAGGAAGTACCTGCAGCCTTATCTCTGCTGCAACGATGATTTTTGGACTATTATTTGATGAAAAAGCTGTAAAACGTTTAAGAATCCGTTATATTGATGCTTTCCATGATTTGCACAAAGCCCTTAATTGCAGTCAGCTTAAAAGCTTAAGGGAGTATTACGGAAACTGCAGCAGATTAATTGGAGAAGCGGCAGAACTATTGGAAAAAATTATATCAGAAGAAAAAAGAAATATCTAGTTCGAATGCTCGTCTTCAAAGCTGAAAATTCGCCTTAAAAGAGAAGTTTTATTTTGCTTTGAGTAGCTTGAATCTTCATTGGTAGTAATGATTAATGGTGCCTTTCTAAGTTCCAATTCTTGTTTTAGAATATTCATTCCTTTCCGTTGTGCAATAATCTTTTCTTCTAATACTTTGATTTCATTATTCTTTTGCTGTAATTCTTTTTCCAGATTCTTATTCCTTTCCTTCAAAGTGGAGATTTCTTTTTTGTGCTCTTCATTGGATTTATTCAGTTCATAAGTTAGTCTGGACAGATCCTGATTTTTGGTTTTCAATGTATATTTCAGCTGAGCAATTTGATGTTCTTTTTCTCTTAATTGCTTTTTACACAGATAGATTTCTTCGTAAACTTCATTCATATGTATTTTGATTTCATTTAAATAATTGTCGACTTTTTCTGTTGCTGGGATAAAGGTGTCTTCCAGAGGTATAGATTTTCCGGAGATGATTGGAAATACATCAGGAATAATTAAAAATTCTATTTGCTCATCTGGGCGGATATATAGTTCGTTGGCACGCAAACGTTTTTGCTCCTGAGAAAAATTGCTTTGGTAATACGCTTTAGTGGGCAAAGCTGGCCGATCGCTAAAATGAATAGAAGGATTTGAGAAAGTATGCCCCCAATCGGTTGAATAGCAGCTGTAAAGTTTTCCATCGGATATCCATGCTGCCCAGAGATGATCGTCGATCATAAACAAAGAGCAGGAACTGATTTCTGCCTTTTCAAAGAGCTTTTGAGGTACTTCCCATTTTGAGTCGGTTTTAAATTTATAAAATAATGTTGAGTAGTGTTTTTCTTTTTTGATATACAGGCACTGAATATTTTGGTTATTGATGAGTATGGATGCGTCACCAAATGAAAGCTTGTTTTCATCAAAGGGATAAAAATTACTCCAGGTATTCATGCTTTGAGAGTATTTTTTATACCCCAGCTGATATCCTTCTTGTTGTTTTTGATAAAAAAGCAGAATATTGTTGTTAGAATCTTTATAAACGGAAAAAGGTCGCTGATCCAGAGGATCAATGTAATCAATCAGAGAAGGCGTGTTCCAATGAGTTCCTTTTACAGCTATCTGCTGAACTAAAGCATGTCTATTATTATTGGGATCTTTTAAATTATAAAATAAGTATAAGTCTTCTCCATTAAAAATAGCATCAAAATGCAGAGAATCCAAAAGACCACTTTTACTGTATAGAAGCACTTCGGATTTCCATTCATCAGAAACATATTGATACAACAGAATGTTTCCTGAAGGATCTTGACAAAAAATATGGATCTGGTCCCGGTGATCAAGATATACTGAGAAATTTCTGGTTCCGTTTTCGCAGATGATTTGTTTATCAGACCAAGCATCATAAGTGTATGTCATGCAGCAGATCCCATCGTTATTGTCATGGAAAAAAGCCCATAATGTCCCTTTGCTCTGCTTTATGATATAGTAATTTGTCCTTTCTTTTGTCATAGTATGATCTTCCTCCCATTTTTAAGGCGAGCAGTCTTCGCCCATACACTTCATAAAATATATATTTCCAATGAATATACTATATTCAAACCTATACTAATCTATATGATATATCCGTTAAAAAAAGTACAACCTATAAAATTAAATAAAAATTCAAAATTCTTTTCTTGTAATTTCCATGTCCACTGTGATAAAATATAAAAAATTTAATTGAGGAGGGGTATATGAATATATGATCAATCTGAAACTGTCCGACCTAGAAAAAGATAAGTTGATTAAAGAACTGAGTACCAAAGCTAAAGAAGCGAATTATATTAATCCTGAACTATATACAAAATATGAGGTAAAACGAGGACTTAGAGATATTAGTGGGAAAGGAGTTCTCGCAGGATTAACTGAAGTCGGAGAAGTTCATGCTTACATTTTAGATGAGAATGAATTAATACCCGTGCCTGGACGTTTAAGTTACAGAGGTATAGACGTAAAAGAAATTACAGAAGGATTTTTAAAAGAAGGAAGATATGGATTCGAAGAGACAGCATATCTCTTGCTTTGTGGAACTCTTCCTAATCAATCTGTTCTTGGCCAGTTTAAAGATTTAATATCCGATGCCCAATCTTCAAAAGCGGAATTTGCTCGCAAGACCGTTCTACATCTTCCAAGTAAGGATATTATGAATGTTTTGGGGAGAGGCGTACTGACCCTATACAGTATAGATCCAAATCCCGATGATATCAGTATAGAAAATGTATTAAGACAAAGTATAGAATTACTTGCAAGTGTTCCTATGCTGGCTGTTTATGGATATCAAACTTATGTTCATCAATTTTTCAATAAAAGCCTGGTACTGCATACACCACAACCAGAATTAAGTATTGCAGAAAATATTCTTTATATGCTGCGTCCTGATTCAAAATATTCCCCCTTAGAGGCGACTTTACTGGATTTATCCTTAGTGATTCATGCAGAACACGGGGGAGGAAATAATTCAACCTTTACTACTCACGTGGTAACTTCTACAGGAACCGATACATATTCTGCTATTGCTGCTGCTATAGGATCTTTAAAAGGTCCGAGACATGGAGGAGCCAACATTAAAGTAAGACATATGTTTAAAGATCTTAAAGAAAAGATTCAAGATTGGAATGACGATGAAGCCATTAAAGATTATTTAACAAAACTTTTAAACAAAGAGGGATTCGATCGCTCAGGTCTTATCTATGGTGTTGGTCACGCCGTATATTCAATTTCTGATCCAAGGGCAGAAATCTTAAAATCCTATGCAGAAGCATTAGCACAGGAAAAACACTTTGAAGATGAATTTAATTTATACAAGAAAGTTGAAAAATTGGCACCTGAAGTTATTGAAAAACATCGTAAAATGTATAAAGGTGTATGTGCCAATGTGGACTTTTATTCTGGCTTTATTTATGAAATGTTAGGTATTCCGGAGGAATTATATACGCCTATCTTTGCAATTTCCAGGGTTGCCGGCTGGTGCGCTCATCGACTCGAAGAATTAACCAATGCAGGTAAAATCGTTCGCCCTGCATTTAAAAGCGTAGCACCAAAACGAGAATATATTCCAATCGAAAAGAGATAAAGCCAATAAAAAAGCATTACCTTTAAGTGACTGAAGGTAATGCTTTTTTGTTAGGGATTTCCTAAGAAAACTCTTTCATCTATGAAGCTATTCTTCTCCTGAAATATCCGATGCTTCACCACTATTTCCTTCGGATTCTGTTACAGTACTTTCTTCTTGCGATTCTGATTCAGGTATAGAAGTATTTTGATTATTTGAAGAAAGAGATTTTTCTAATTGCTTAACTCTTTTTTTATAGAAATCAATTTCTGTTTTCCCTTTGAAATATAACTCTCTCCATTTTTTCCCTTCGTCTTGAATCCTCTTTGCCAGATCGGCCAGTTCATTGTATTGGTTGGTAATATCCCTTTGGACTTGAGTAAGTTCAATAATTTCATTCTTAAGATTTTCATTTTCTTCTTCCAGTTTGGATTTGGAAACAGAATGATTGATTGCATTTTTAATAGTATTCAGATACAGTTTAAGTTCCGTATTAGGTGTCATATTAATATGAATCCCATCCATATCTAAACTATGTAGAACCGCGAATTTTGGCACAGGATAGGTAACACCGTACAGTTGATTGCAAATCAGTGGATAAGATGCGTCTTGATCAGCGTCATAGGAATGAAGGCTTACATCAGCATCATCAATGGAAGCATGAATGGGTTTTGAAAAACTGCTTCCATGATCTGCTGATAGAATAGCGTAAATATTGCCATTTTCATTCCAGTTAATCCACAGAGCATCGTTATATATAAAAATAACAGGTTTAATGGGATAGCCGCAGGAATATAATATTTTTTCATCAGACCATTCATGATGATAACTTTTATGTATAAGCTGGTATTTGCCATATTGCTCCTGAACATAAACTAAATGCATGATTTCATTTTGATCAATGCATATTTTACAGTAGATGATAGGAAATTGGGAAGACACCGGGGTAAAAGTCTCAAAAGTCAAGTCTTTGAAATTTTTAAAACGTTTAATTTCAATATTATAGCTATCATCATTTTTCATGATTACGGCTAAGTAAAGTTCAGAATTACTTCGCATACAATCATAATTGATATTACGGCTGTAAAGAGTTGCAATGGGCCTTGGAGTAATTAAAGGTTCATTAACCAAATGGTAGATGAGTTCCGGTGTTTTAGTGGAGGGATGGTCTGCATAGTAAAAAAGGTGAATTTGATCCCTTACTGAGATCGCATAAAGATTGTCTATATTAAATGTATTATTGGGATCATCCAGTAAAATTTCTTTTGTGATTTTGGTAGAAGTTTCTTTAAAGTGTATGATTTGATTTCTTGTATTCTTGGCGATCACATGGAAATTGTTTTTTTCATCTAAAAAAGCAGTATATTCATGGGTTCCATTGGATAGTAAAAGATTTGGACGAGAGGGTTGATCTTTTCTGAAAATCTGGTAATATAAGCCGTTTCGTATATTATAATCTACAAGAATTAAGCTTTGATCTCTACGCTTTAAGAAGCAAGACATAGAATAACCTCCTTAAATTTCATCATCGTATTATATATATTCCAAAACTTCTTATTTATGTTTAGTAACACTATCGACAATTTTCACATAATATGGTATTGAAATCAAATTCTTTAAGGAGGGAATTTTTTATGGCATGTTGTGGTAACAATCAAGTTAGAGGCAGAGTATTCCAAAGACCTATAACTGGAGAATGTCCAGTATGCAAACCGGAAGAAGCAATTAATCCGGCTGAAGACGCTTGCGTGTGCCCTCCATTGGGAGAGCCAAAGTTATTAACGATCGTAGCACCAGTTGTATTTGATGAATGTGGAATCAATCTTTGCAGAGTGGTTGACAATTTAGACAAAATCTTCGATGACGTAGATTTTGAAAGAGATAATGTTGCAGGCATTGAATTACGTGTTATTGACATTGATTTTAACTTTGGAAAGGAAAATGGTTCCAAAGTAGAAACTTTAGTTCGCAGACCCAACTGTGTGAGAGTTACCCTTTCACAAATCGATGTTACCTTTGCTGCGAAGGTAATCGATCAAAATTGCAGAGTGATTGCTGAAGAATGCTTCACTATTCAATATTTACCAGGAGACGAAGAAGATCCATACTTCGACAATGACACCAACCCAGTTTCCATTGCTATAGATGTATATGCACCCTATGGCGTTTCCTATAAGTTAGATTGCGAATGCGAACCTGTAATTAGTTTCTTAGGCTTTGTTGAAGACGGAGATCATGGAAATAATGCTCTTCGCCAAGGTATTATTACTCAGGCACTAGCAAAAGTTGTTAATCTGGATGTTGATTCCTTAAGTGCAGCAATTGGATTAACCATTTATATCAAATCCGTATACTTTGTACAATACAAGATTCCTCACAAGGGACTTTGTGTTCCGCCAAAATGCATTCCAGTTGATATTGAACCAGAAAATGCATGTCTTGATTTTGTTGAAGGCGATCTTCTTGAACAAAGCATTCAACCTCTGGAATTATGCTGCAAACCAAAAACGATTAAGCATGGCTTCTGTGAAGTTGAAGACCCAACCCCAGCAGAAGAATGCCCGAAAAAACGATCATAATGGGAAAGCGTCTCCTAGAAGGAGGCGCTTTTTCCTAAATTTAAAAATTTCTTACATAATAGCACACAATTTTTAACATCACATATTATGGTATTGAGAGAAACCATAAACTTAGTCCTTATCCTAAAAATTAAAACCTAATTAAAGGGGGAAATAGTATGGCTGCATATAGCAGAATAAAAGATGAATGTATTATAGCCTTAAAGGTATACGACCAATGTAGACAACAGGATTGCCTGACACCTGAAATGTTGGAAAGACCTTTTTCACTGGAATGCAGGACAGTTACCACAGAGAGCGGGCAAGTTATCGCCGCAGGAAAAGGATCTCCTATTAATGTACCTTCAGGAGCAGCAGACATTGTAGTTAAAGACTTCAAATTATATAAGATCGAAACAGACAGGAAACAAGATGCCTTCAGACCAAAGTATTATAATGTTCATGTGAAGTACATCTTTAAATTCAAACTTGCATTCCTCGATTCAGCGGGATGCCCTATTACATTAAGAGTTGACTCTGTTGAAAGAGAATTTATTGAAGCAGCAACATCATTCAAAAAAGTAGTTTTACTCTTTGGAAGTGAAGGCTCTGAAATTACGATTGCAAGCAATTTATTCCAGCCAGAATCTCATGTTTTAGAAGAAGCACCTTATGTATTGGTTGAAGCAAAAGCAGTATTGCTGGATTCTTGCTTGAATGGCGCAGTGAATGCTTTAGGTTGTGACTGCATAGAAGGAGCTTTGAACGACATTAATCTTACGATAGGATTATTCTCTATTATTAAGCTATTCAGATTAGTAAACTTACTGGTTGAATCTAAAGGTTTCTGCAAGCCGAACGAATGCGCAGAGGTTTCTCCGCTGAATCCATGTGATGTATTTGAAAGCATGGAATTCCCATTTGAAATATTCAACCCTCCACAAAAAGAAGATCTTGGATGCGTGGACGAAGTTCCAGTACGCAAAGCCTGCGATGAGGAAGACGAAGAGTAAGTATGCTGTAATTTCAAAAGTTCTCCTGAAATGCAGGAGAACTTTTAGTGTAATATATCATATTTTGTAACTCAATTAGAAAATATTTCATAAAATATAGTGAAGCAAAACCTTAAAATTCAATTTAAAGGAGGATTCATATATGAGAGATGGCGGCTGCAATAAAGGCAAAGAAAAAAGCATTCCACAACAATTAGAAGCAATCAGAGAGGTCTTAAAGAACTGCTGCTGCGGAGTATTGGGCAAACTTAGCAAAATTAGAGGAACTTGTATTTCTGTATCTCAATCAGCCAATAACCTAGATAATGCATCGCCTACCATTACACTGGATATTGAAGAAGATGAAGTATTACTTACAAAAATCCATGCAGCATTTATCGAATTTGTAGAAGATCCGCCCGCACTTATTGACCTTGGAATTATTACTGTCAGAGACAGAGAAGGAAATATTGTTTTCCAGGACGGATTTGGAGACAATCTTACTACTATTGGGGTTGAAAGATACGAAACAACATTTGTGCATCCACTGTTGGTAAAAGGACCTGTAAATGTGGAACTTGCTTTCTACTCACCAGAGGGTGGATTCGATCCTGTAGAAAAATTAGGTGCTTTAACGGTAGTATATTGTAAGAAAAAAGATTGTGTCGTTTAATCGTTTAATGAAATTTCAATTGAAAGGATAGTCGGCAGGCTATTCTTTTTCTTTTGGAAAAAGCAAAAAAATGTTGAAATATAGAACTTTAAAGGGACAAGGAACATAGTATGTAGTAGATGAGAAAACATTGAAGGGAGATGACCATGTGCAAATAGAAAAATCCAACGCAGGTTCATATCATTTGTCCCGGGGAAAAGAAGACACGATTAAGAAAGCCCTTCAAAAGAAAGCAGAAGAAACTTTCCAAAGACAAAAAGAAGTAAAAAAAAAGTCCTGCAATTGCAAGAAGCGAAGGAAGAAAAATTCGAAGAAAAGTTAAAAGAAGAAAAGATGCCAAAAGATCTGTCAGAACTGCTGACTTTTCTTGATGAAATGATTTCTGTAATAAAAAAATGAACATGGCAGAAATGTTATTTCATCAGTTAAGGTCTGAACTACAGGAAAAAATGAACATTGAGGAATAAGATTTGACACCGACAGGTAAGGAGAATAGGGAAGATAGCATAATACATCAAGTAACTACATCGTGGAGCTATGAGGTAATTTCGAGATTTGTTGAAGAAAGTACTAATATGTCACTTACAACGGGATCATTTCATAAAATATAGTAAGCCGTAATAGTTGATTAATAAGCGAAAGGAGGAAAAAGAAAAAGGATTAATTTAATAGTATTTTGAAGTCAGAGTTTTAATTTAATGAAAGTAATTCATTTTAAAAGGAGGAGATTTGATGAAAAGTAAAAGTGATGGATTGAAATTCTGTGCTGGAGATTGTGGCGAAGGTTTAAAGGTATGGTACAAAGAACTGCTTAGAATTTTAGGAGATCCGGCCCTGTATAATAACCAATCAGTTTTGAGTTTATTAAACAGCATCAATACCACACTTGCCCCAGAAGGAGATATCTATTCTCTTTTGGAAGACATTTTTGATGCGATTCCGAACTGCATTTCAACTGGTACTTTTAGTGCTGATGCACCTGTAGAATTTACTGTAAATCAGCCAGTAAGAATTACTGGAATCCACGCATTTTTAAATGAAGATCCGGATGATCAGGCAGGAATTATTGTAGAAATCGGAACAATGGACGCTACAGACACCTTCACTCTGTTAAATCAATTCGTAAGTCCTAATCTGAATCCGGGAGCCGGCGTAATCAATTTCCAGACCAACTTCACTTATCCGTTACTAATTACCCCACCAACAGGAGAAAGAGTTGTTGTTCGTGCTTATGAAATAGGAACAACTCCTGCAGAAAGCATACCTCTTAATGTATTCTACTGCATAGATCCACAATAGGACATATTGAGGCATAACAAAAAATAAGCGGGAATTTTCCCGCTTATTTTTTGTTAATCACTGATGTAGCCAATACATACCTTTTTTTGTAATAGCTTTGGGATAAATCATCTATCTTTACTCCTTTTGCAGTGGTAGCATGAATAAATTGATTGTTGCCTATGTACAGTCCCACATGAGATATATCGCCATCATTTCTTCCCGAGGTATCAAAGAATACCAGATCTGCAGGACTTAAGTCTGCTTTTTTTACCAAAATTCCATTATTAAATTGACCACTGGCAGTCCTATGTATAGAAATACCGAAATTTTTCATAACAGCCCGAGTAAATCCGGAACAGTCTACTCCTTTTTTTAAGTCGGTTCCGCCATAGCAGTAAGGCGTTCCAATAAACTGTTTGGCATAGTGTACAATTTGTTCTCTTAAGGCTTCTTCTTTTGTTATAGGCACGATTTCTTTTACAAATGGGAGAGTGCACCCTTCAAGATACTGCGAATAAATCCAGGCTGACTTGTTCTTATAACAGATGCGATACCACTTTTTAAATTTACCTGTGACGATGAGAACATCATTTTTATCAACTATGCCCAGAATTTGTGAATCAGGATCAGGATATTGCCGAATATTAATCCCATCATGGTTGACGATCCCCCATGTAGAAGGTAGCTCCATATTACTTTTGGAAACATTATTGGATCCATTCATTTCAGCAGATAATATTGACGAATTTAGAAGAAGTAAAATCAAAAATCCAATTAAAAGTTTTAGTTTTAAATGGCTACATTTTTTCATTGCGATCCTCCTGTAAATTATTTTTGACATATTGTTATTTTTATATTATGGTTAATTATTTCCGAAAATATTCCAAGATCTATCATTCAATATGAAAATTTTGATTTAATAAATAAATCTCTCAATTTTTCGTGGAAATTACTTTAAGAGAGTGATATTATATCTATGTAAAGCGATAAAGTTAGAGTCAATATTTTTAATTTTGACATTGCCAATAAGATGGAGGGATAAGATGAAAAAGCTGATGTTAGGGAATGAAGCGGTAGCCAGAGGAGCCTATGAAGGAGGAGTCAGGGTTGCGACTGCTTATCCGGGAACTCCCAGCACAGAGATTACAGAATTTGTTGCCAAATATGATGAAATCTACGCTGAATGGGCTCCTAATGAAAAAGTAGCAATGGAAGTGGCCATTGGAGCTTCTTTGGGAGGTGCCCGAGCTATGGTTGCCATGAAGCACGTAGGATTGAATGTTGCAGCCGATCCTCTTTTTACTGTGTCCTATACAGGAGTTAATGGAGGTTTAGTGGTTGTGGTTGCGGATGACCCCGGAATGCACAGTTCTCAAAATGAACAGGATAGTCGCTGTTATGCCAGAGCTGCACACATTCCAATGCTTGAACCTTCCGACAGTCAGGAAGCTAAGGATTATATGAAACGAGCTTTGGAACTTAGTGAACAATATGACACGCCAGTGTTGCTTCGCATGACTACCCGTGTTTCCCATGCACAGAGCGTTGTAGAAACTGGGGAGAGAGAAGAAATAGAATTTAAACCTTATGAAAAAAATATAGGGAAAAATGTTATGATGCCCGCTATGGCAGTAAAAAGGCATATAGTTGTTGAAAACAGAATGAAGGAACTTGCCAAAGCAGCTAATACGATGGATTTTAACAGAATAGAGTGGGCTGATAAAAAAATAGGGGTGATTACCAGTGGCATCAGTTATCAATACGTGAAAGAAGCCCTTCCTGAAGCATCGGTATTAAAGCTTGGAATGGTACATCCTCTTCCTAAAGAATTGATTCAGGAATTTGCTAAAGAAGTAAATACCCTTTATGTAGCAGAGGAATTGGAACCCATTATTGAAGAGCAGATAAAAAATATGGGCATTTCTGTGATCGGAAAAGAAATTTTTTCTGTTCAGGGAGAACTGTCAGTACGAAAGATAGCGTCGGCAATTGATAAACGTGAGGTTACAGTCAGAGAGCCTGAAGCCTTGCCAGGGCGGCCACCCGTATTGTGTCCTGGATGTCCTCATAGAGGAATGTATTATGTGATCAATAAAATGAAACTTCATGCGGCAGGGGATATAGGATGTTACACTCTGGGGGCACTTCCACCACTCGGAAGTATGGATGCCTGCGTATGTATGGGTGCAAGTGTTGGAATGGCCCATGGAATAGAGAAGGCAAGGGGAAGAGATTTTGCAAAGAACTGGGTTGGCATTATAGGAGATTCAACATTTATTCATTCGGGTATTACAGGATTAATTGACATTGTTTATAACAAAGGAATGTCGACCGTCATTATATTAGATAATTCTACTACCGGTATGACAGGACACCAGGATAATCCTGCCACAGGAAAAACGATTAAAGGAGAGCCGGCTCCTGTATTAAACTTAGTAGAGCTATCCAAAGCCATAGGGGTCAGAAATGTAAGAGTAGTAGATCCCTTCGAATTAAAAGAAGTAGAAACAGTTCTAAAGGAAGAAACGACCAGGGACGAACCATCAGTGATCATTGCCAGCAGACCTTGTGCACTTTTGTCCAAGAAAAAAGCACCGGTCTACAAGATATCCGATGCCTGCGTACAGTGTGGCCTATGCTTAAGACTGGGATGTCCCTCCATCGAAAAGCAGGATGGCAAAATAATTATCAATGATGCCCTGTGTAACGGATGTGGGCTTTGCACGAAGGTTTGCAGAACTGGTGCAATCGTAAGGGAGGCAGAGTAAAATGAAAACAAAAAATATACTCATTGTAGGTGTTGGGGGACAGGGTACTTTACTTACCAGCAGAGTTATTGGAGATGTTGCAATCAATAAAGGCTATGATGTAAAAATGTCTGAAGTTCATGGAATGGCTCAAAGAGGCGGAAGTGTTGTAACCCATGTAAGATATGGCAAAAAAGTATATTCTCCTTTGGTTGAAGAAGGCTGTGCAGATATTCTTTTAGCCTTTGAAAAATTGGAGGCTCTTCGATGGATTCACTACTTAAAAGAAGATGGGATTGCCATCGTCAATGATCAGGAAATCAATCCTATGCCGGTGATTACTGGTACAGCACAGTATCCTAAGGATATACTGGAAAAAATTAAGCAGGTCTGCAGGCAGACCTATATTGTGGATGCTTTAAAAATAGCAAGGGAACTGGGAAATATAAAGGTGTTAAATACGGTTTTGCTGGGGATATTGGCAAAACATTTAGGATTAGATAAAAATACATGGATAGAATCCATTGAAAGAGTTGTACCTCCTAAAACGATTGAAATCAATCAAAAGGCTTTTTTAGTGGGATATGAATTATAAAATAAGGTATTAAAGCGATAAAGTAAAGCAGACGGCTTACTCCTTATCGCTTTTTTAATCCAAGAGGTAAAGAAGAGGTAAAAATTATGGCAATAGCTATGACTCCGGCAACTTCAAGGGTTTGGGCACCATAAAAGGCAGTTTCCTGGAAGTTCTGGGCAAGCATAGCATACATGGTGCGATACATTCCTGCGCCCGGAACAAGAGGAATAATACCCGATATTAGGAAAACGGTCACAGGGACTTTTCGAATGATCGAAAAAATCCTGGAAATCATACTGATGCTGAGCGCACTGATAAAACTGGCCAGAACCACAGAATCCGTTAAATTAAAAAAACATAAGTAGATGAGCCACCCAAAAGCACCGATTCCCCCACAAAATAAAAGCTGTTTTTTTGAAATATTGAAAAGGACTGCAAAAAAGAAAGTAGCAAAAAACGCACTGATTGTCTGAAGAATCATAGTATACCTCCCAGAAGAGCCAATCCGATTTTTAAAACGACACCTACCCCTGTTGCGATGGAGATGGCTACAAAGAAAGCTTCCACAGCCCTTGATACACCAGATAATAAATCTCCTTCTATGGTATCCCGTATAGCATTGGTAATGGCAACGCCGGGAACAAGGGGCATGATGGATCCGATAATAATTTGATCCAGATGTGTTGAGGGAAGAAACCTGGTAAATAACAGCGCAATACTTCCAATCAAACAACCACCGATGAGGTCCGTCAGAAATCTGGAAGATCTTATTTTGTTAAAGAAATGCTGCATCATTCCAAGGGAAATGCCAATGACAAATGAAACAATGCAGTCTCTTAAATTACCCCCGAATACAGCAGTAAAAAATGCAGAAACCAGTCCTGTTGAGCCAATCATGATATAATAGGGGTAAGGAGGTTTTTGATCAATCTCATTAAGTTCAAGCATTGCATTTTCCAGAGATATTTTTCCTTCTGTAAATCTCCTGGAAAGATCATTAACCAACATAACTTTATCCAAACGAATAGAACGATGACGAATTCGTTTAACAAGAGTGGTCATTTCCATGGATTTGTCATCAATGGTAGCAAAGATGCCAGTAGGGGTAACGAAGGCTTCAACAACCTCCAGGTTATGCACGGAGAGTATGCGTTCAATGGTATCTTCTACACGATAGGTTTCTGCACCGCTTCTTAGCATAATTTCTCCTGCCTGAATTGCAAATTTCAATAATGCTTTATGCTGCATGATAAGACTCCTCATTTTATAATGAATAGAATATCTGCTGAATACAACACTATAAATATTCCTGATTAATATAATACAAGTATTAGCATTAAAATTCAAACGAATTAAAGGGTTATTTATTATTTGGAGAGGGTGAGATTTATGGAATTAACATTGACGACTCCTGCTTTACTATTTCCTGCAATTTCTTTACTACTTTTAGCGTATACCAATCGATTTCTGGTGTTGGCGCAATTGGTCCGGGAGTTGCACGCAAAATTCAAACAGGAACCTGATGAAATCATATCAGGGCAAATTGAGAATCTCCAGAAGCGCATTTTACTCATTCGTAACATGCAGATTCTGGGGGTAAGCAGCTTTTTTCTGTGTGTATTTTGCATGTTTTTGATTTTTTTAAACCATTACGATTTAGCAAAGTTTACATTTGCCTGCAGTTTGATTCTGCTTATGGCTTCCCTGGGATTTTCAATCAGAGAACTGTTGATTTCTGCAAAGGCTTTGACTTTACAGCTCAGCGATTGTGATATTGAGATAAAAAAATGAATTTTAAGACACTTTATTTGTTTAAATAAATAAAGTGAAGGATATTTCATTTATACCCAAATTATGCTATAATATTTTTTATTATAAATGCAGGAGGGAATAGATCATGTACTCTTTTGAAGAAATACAGAAGGTTGATGCAGAAATAGCACAGGCTATAGAAAAAGAAATAGGAAGACAGAATAATAAAATAGAATTGATTGCTTCTGAAAACTTTGTTTCGAAAGCGGTTATGGCAGCCATGGGTTCTCCTCTTACCAATAAATATGCAGAAGGCTATCCGGGAAAAAGATATTATGGCGGATGCGAATATGTGGATATTGTAGAAAATCTGGCGATCGAAAGGGCAAAGGAAATTTTCGGTGCAGAGCATGCCAATGTTCAGCCCCATTCCGGAGCACAGGCGAATATGGCCGTATTCTTTGCAGTTTTAAATCCTGGAGATACGGTTATGGGAATGAATCTCTCCCATGGAGGACATTTAACCCACGGAAGTCCTGTGAATATGTCTGGGAAACACTATAATATTGTACCTTATGGTGTGGATGAAAAGACTGGTTATATAGATTATGATCTTGTAAGGGCAATTGCTAAAGAACACAAACCAAAACTCATTATTGCCGGAGCCAGTGCATATCCCAGAACTATCGATTTTGCGAAGTTCAGAGAAATTGCTGATGAAGTAGGGGCTTACTTAATGGTAGACATGGCGCATATTGCAGGATTAGTGGCTGCAGGCCTTCATCCCAATCCAGTACCTTATGCTGAATTTGTTACCACTACGACTCACAAGACCTTAAGAGGACCAAGGGGTGGAATGATTCTTTGCAAAGCAGAATTTGCAAAACTTATTGATAAATCCATATTCCCAGGTATTCAAGGGGGACCATTAATGCATGTCATTGCTGCAAAAGCAGTAAGTTTTAAAGAAGCATTAAGCGATGAATTTAAAGCTTATCAGCAGCAAATCGTAAGGAACGCAAAGGCTTTAGCAAATGCGTTAATGGAAAGAGGATTAAATCTTGTATCCGGAGGAACGGACAACCATCTTATGATGGTGGATCTTAGAAACCTAGATTTAACCGGTAAAGAAGCGGAGAAGAGACTGGACCAAATAGGCGTTACATGCAATAAGAACACAATTCCTTTTGATCCTCAAAGTCCTTTTGTAACCAGCGGTATTCGTTTAGGTACTCCGGCAGTTACTTCAAGAGGAATGAAAGAAGAGGATATGGAAGTGATTGCAGACATTATTACGATGACTTTAAAAGATTTTGAAAGCAATAAAGCAAAAGCAGCTGAAAAAGTTGCAGAATTAGTAGCGAAATATCCACTATACTAAAAATAAGCCGTAGGGAAATTCTTTCCTACGGCTTTATGTATTAATACCCTAAATCTTCCCCAACCAGAATCACTTTGATTCGGTTTGGAACCTTTGACATACGGGTAACTACAATATTGCAGCAGATGCAATCTGGAGTTAAACAGTCCTTGCAGCTTCCCACACTGGTACAGGATGTTTTTTTGCTGAGGCGAAGAGCATTGATAGGGGCAGCGACATTTCTTGCCCTTAGTATTGCAGATTCTTCGTCAGGAGTCACTTTATTCATTCCTGCAATTATGATCACATTTTTAGGTCCGTAAATTAATGCAGCCGCTCTGTTACCGGTTCCGTCAATATTGATGAGTTCTCCGTCCATAGTGATGGCATTGGAGCTCATTAAGTAGTAATCGGCAGAAAATGCTTTATGAAAAATTTCAGTCAGTTCTTCATTATTTTTTGCAGTGCTTCTATCTAAAAGAGAGTAATTTTCTTTTCTTAATACATCCAGCAGCCCTATTTCTTCCAGAGTCATAGAACCTCCCCAGGATACCGTAGAACCCTTTTCCATAAGTTCCAAAGCCTTTTTTACAGCTTCTTCCTTTGTTTCACAGTAATACCCTTCGATGCTTCTTTTCTCAAAGGCAGCTAAAATCTTTCGAGCATTAATTCTGTAATAATCGTTTTTTGGTGCCATGCTTATTCCCCTCTCTTTTTTCTTATATTATACCTGAATATCCATATTTTTTTCAATCTAGAAAGTATATTTTTTGGATATGCTCACAAACTAAAACATAAATTCGGAAATATTTTCCTTAATTATATACTATAGAGAATGAATTATAGTATCAGGCATAATGACAAATACTTTATTAGAGAAATTCTTAGGGAGGAAGAATATGAAAACATTTTATGATAAAAGTATAGAAGAAGTTGTAAAGGAATTGAATACTGATATGGATCAAGGAATATCTAAGGAAGAAGTATCGAGACGACTTAAAGAATATGGAGAAAATCGCTTGGAGGAAAAGGAAAGCAGAGGAATCTTTCAGATGTTCCTGGATCAATTTAGAGATTTTTTGGTTTTAATTCTAATTGGAGCCAGTATTGTATCCATGATCGTAGGAGAAGCGACGGATGCAGTCATTATTTTGCTTATTGTTATCTTAAACTCTGTATTGGGAGTGTTTCAGGAAAACCGTGCCAATAATGCCCTTAAAGCTTTAAAAGATATGGCAGCGCCTCAGGCTAAAGTGATTCGGGAAGGCATTTTAGAAAAGGTACCGTCTTCCGAGTTAGTACCAGGAGATGTGGTGATTCTGGAAGCTGGAGATTATATCCCTGCAGATCTTAGACTGGTTCAAAGTGTCAATCTGAAAATTGAAGAAGCGGCTTTAACAGGAGAATCGGTACCCGTGGAGAAATCTGCTCGTGAAAGGGTTGAAAAAGATGCCGGAATTGGTGACAGAGTTAATTCTGCGTTTATGAGCACAGTGGTTACTTATGGAAGAGGCAAAGGCATTGTAGTAGCAACAGGAATGAATACTGAGATAGGAAAAGTAGCTTCCATGCTGGAAGCTGTTGAAGAAGGCCCGACACCTCTTCAAAGAAAACTGGATCAGCTGGGAAAACTTTTAGGCAGCGTATGCCTGGGGATTTGTGGCATTATTTTTATCCTGGGGTTACTTAGAGGGCAAGAAGTCATCGAAATTTTTATGACTGCGGTGAGTCTGGCAGTTGCTGCTATACCAGAAGGACTGCCTACGGTGGTAACGGTAGTATTGGCTTTAGGCATGCAAAAAATGATTAAGAAAGATGCTATCATGAAAAGGCTTGGAGCAGTTGAAACCCTGGGAAGTACTACAGTGATTTGCACGGATAAAACAGGAACACTTACCCAGAACAAAATGACAGTTGTAAAGATTTTCGACGGAGAAAATTTATGGGATGTAACCGGAAGAGGGTATACAACAGAAGGAGAAATTAAAAAAGAAGGTAGTTTAGGCAAATTTGAGCCTGAAACTTCTCCGGCGCTGGAAAGACTTCTAAGAGCGGGAGTACTGTGTAACGATGCTCACTTAAAGAAAGGTGTGGATGAGATCATAGGAGACCCCACAGAGGGGGCATTAGTTGTATTAGGAGCCAAAGGGGGCTATCCCCAAGAAACTCTTATGGCTGAAATGCCACGGATTGGAGAGATTCCTTTTGATTCCAAAAGAAAATTAATGAGCACCTTCCACCAGCATAAAAAAGGTATTGTTATGTATACCAAAGGTGCTCCTGATGTAGTTCTAAGCCGATGTAAATATATTTTTAAAGATGGAAACCCCATAGAACTGACGGAGCAAGACAGAGTACGGATTATGGAGCAAAACCATTCTTTTGCCAATGAGGCCTTAAGAGTTCTTGCCCTGGCTTATAAAATGCCTGAGGAAGTAAAGGAAGTTCTGGATGAAGAAAAAGATCTGATTTTTTTAGGATTGGTAGGGATGATTGATCCTCCAAGAGATGAAGCCAAAGAAGCTGTAGCCATCTGCAAAAAAGCAGGCATTCGAGTGGTTATGATTACAGGAGATCATAAGACAACAGGAAGTGCCATAGGAAAAGCTATAGGCATTATAGACAGGGACGAAGAAGCTTTGGATGGCAAAGAATTAGATGCCTTAAGTGATGAAGAATTAAAAGAAAAAGTGAAAAGAGTCAATGTTTTTGCCAGGGTTTCACCGGAACATAAAGTGCGTCTTATTAAAGCAGTCAAAGAAAACGGAGAAATTGCTGCCATGACAGGGGATGGCGTTAATGATGCCCCTGCTTTAAAGCAAGCTGATATTGGTATTGCCATGGGTATTACGGGCACAGACGTTGCTAAAGAAGCTGCAGATATGATTTTAACCGATGATAATTTCGCAAGCATTGTGGATGCGGTTGAAGAAGGAAGGACAATATTTGGCAATATAAGAAAGTTCGTAGGCTTTTTATTATCCTGCAATATTGGAGAGCTTCTTGTGATCTTTATAGCAATGCTTTTTGGAGCTGAAGTACCTCTTCTTCCGATCCATTTATTATGGATTAATCTGATTACTGATGCTTTTCCGGCTTTTGCCCTTGGGGTAGAACCAAAGGAAGAAGGTATTATGGAACGCCCTCCAAGAGACCCTGATGAACCTATTGTCAATAAAGAAATGAGTATTGCTGTTGGTATTCAAAGCATATCCTTAGCTCTTGCAGCGCTGCTTTCTTTTTGGTATGGACTTAATCATTTCAATGGAGAGGATGCGCTTACTGCTGCCAGAACCTATTGCTTTATCACTTTGGTTGTAGGAGAACTTCTAAGGGCATATTCCGCCCGTTCGGAAGAAAAAATGATTTATAAAATGAAGATTTTTTCAAATATGTTTTTGAATATTAGCGTATTAGGGTCTTTGCTGCTTCTGATGGCAGTGGTTTATATTCCATTTCTACAGCCTATTTTCCATACAGTTTCTTTGTCACTTTTTGAACTGGATATGGCTTTGCTTTTTGCAATGATTCCTCTAATAGGAGGAGAAATTGCAAAAAAATTGAAATAAGACGCACACAAAATCCTTTAGACAAATAAAATATACCATGATATAATATTGTAATAATACAATATAGGAGGGCTCAATATGTTAGATATTGCGATTATTGGTGCTGGGCCTGCCGGGCTTTCTGCGGCAATTAATGGAGTAATAAGAAACAAAAAAGTGATTGTGTTCGGGCGAAATCCTAAAAGCAGTTATTTATACAAAGCAGAAAAAGTGGATAACTATTTAGGCCTGCCTAATATCAGTGGTCCTGGAATGGTGGAGCAGTTTATCAAACATGCACAGGCACTTGGAGTTGAATTTCATGAAGGAAGAATTTTGGAAGTGTTTTCTATGGGGGATTATTATACTTTAAACGTTGAAAATGAATTTTATGAAGCTAAAACGGTTATTATAGCCACCGGTATTCCGAAAGCTAAATATATTCCAGGAGAAAAAGAACTGCTTGGGAAAGGCGTGAGTTACTGCGGAACCTGTGACGGACCTTTATTTCGTGGAAAAACAACCATGGTCATTGGAGAAATAGAGGAAGCAGAGGAAGATGTTAATTTCCTTCAGGAAATTTGCAGCAAGGTTTATTTTCTTCCAACTTACAAAGAAGTGAAGAATGTTCATCCAAAGGTAGAAATCATAGAAGGAACACCAAAAGAAATCCTTGGAGATTCTGTTGTATCTGCAGTTCGTATAGATGATCAAGAGATCAAAGTAGACGGAGTGTTTTTAATTAAAGAAACGATTCCGGTTACACAATTAATAAAAGGTTTAGAAATGGAAGATAAAACCATCAAAGTAAATCGCAGATTAGAAACGAATTTTCCTGGAGTTTTTGCAGCAGGAGACTGTACAGGAAGACCCTATCAAGTAACAAAGGCAGTGGGAGAAGGTGCTGTGGCTGCTTTGGAAGCAGTCAGTTATCTTCACAGGATGGAAAATAAAAATAAATAAGCCAATATGCAAGAAAAACCTTCTGCAAGAATTTTGTGGAAGTATTTTATTCTATGGTTAATGGTCTAAAATAACTAGAATTAAATATAAGATTATGATAAAATTATTTTAAGGAAAAATGAAGAATTGGGTTATTTATACAATAAATGAGGAGGGATTTTTATGGACGAAATGGGCAGCAAAAGTCAAGAGAATCCCAAAGATGGGCTTAATATAATTAAAAGAATTTTTGCTGGCTCTGTTTTTATTTTGCTTATTGTATCTATTCTGGGGGGACTTCTTTTTAGTTTTGTCCTGAAAGCTTTTGCACATATCGATAAATTTTTCTTAGTTTTTCTTCTTTCTGCTGTATTCAATGTGCTTTTAGGAGGCATTCTTTTTCTTGCTTTTTCTGCCAGTATCCAAAGGAGCACAAAACATTTTGTGAGTTTGTTAGGGGACATCAGCAAAGGGAACTTTTCAATTAAGATTGATCACAGCAGCAACAATAAAGTGATCAGAATGATCGTTGACCATATGAATCTGGTAACAGACCAAGTTCGTCATATTATTCAGGGGACTTATAATTTAACAAAATCCATTGTTGGATCTTCGATTGATATGACGGATAAAGTAAAAGAAGCAACCGCATCTATTCAGGAAATATCTCAAACTATAGATGAAATTGCGGCTGGTGCTTCCGAGCAAGTTTTACAGGCTAAAACCAGTGTTAATATTATGGAGAATTTATCCAACCAAATTTCAGTGGTGTATGATAGTTATAATTCCATTATTCAGGAAACAGAGCATGTAAATATATTAAATAAAGATGGACTTAATTCTGTCAGGATTTTAAGGGAAAAATCAGATGACTACAATCTTTCTTCACAAAAGATTTTTGCGGCGGTTGAAAATCTTACATCCACTTTAAACAATATTGCTTCTTTTGTTGAGTCCATCAAGAATATTGCAGAGCAAACCAATCTTTTGGCACTTAATGCAGCGATTGAAGCAGCAAGAGCAGGAGATGCCGGAAAGGGGTTTGCGGTTGTTGCCGAAGAAGTAAGAAAATTAGCGGATCAAAGCAAGGTATTTACAGAGCAAATCAGCAGTATGATGGATAATATTCAGAGAGATTCAGAACAGGCTATCGAAGCTATGGCATCCATGAAGAATGTTTCAGAGCAGCAGATTATGTCTGTTAATCAAACAGAGGAGTCCTTTAACAAAATTGCCAATGCAGTGGACTCTATCATAGTAAAGATTAACAGAACCAATGAAGCGATCAAAGAGATCGAAACAGGGAAAACAGAATCTGTTAAAGCGATTGAGACAACAGCTCATGTTTCTGAAGAAACAGCAGCTGCCAGTGAGCAATTGGCAGCTACCATTGAGTTACAACTTAATATTTTCGAAGAATTAAAGAAATCTGCGGAAGAATTAAATACACTTTCAAAGAATATGGACGAAAACTTAAGCAAATTCAAACTATAATCATGAACGGAAATATTTTATGGAAAACCTTCTGTTATTCATTTTAACAGAAGGTATTTTGTTAGGAGGAATACGATGAGTAAGCATATTTGCAACTGTGAACACTGTCAGCATAAACTTTGTGCAAGAAATGTACCTATATTTTCTTCTCTTAATCCTGAAGAAATTGAAAAAGTAGTCAGTTTAATCGTGAGGCGAAAGTATTCCAAAGGTGAAATAATCGTATTGGAAGGTTCCAGTTTAGAAAGTCTTGTAATCATCAATACAGGGAAAGTAAAGGCTTTCAGACATACTTTTGAAGGGAAAGAGCAGATCTTATATATTTTTTCATCGGGGGATTTCTTTGGAGAAAAGAATTTAATCATTAATCAGAAAGTGACATATAGTGTGGAGGCATTGGAAGATACAAATATATGTATGATTAGTAAGGGGGATTTTAAACAGCTTCTAAATGAATATCCGGAAATTAGCTATAAAATCATGGAAGAACTTTGCAAGAGACTGATTCGTATGGAGGATGCAGTTGAAAGCATGAGTATAAAGAGTGTAGAAGCCAGAATTAGTACAGTACTGCTGGAGTTTGCGAATAAATATGGTAAACCTCATTCTAACGGCATTTTAGTTGAACTTCCCTTAAGCCGTGAGGGAATAGCCAATTATATTGGACTGACCAGAGAGACTGTAAGCCGTAAAATGAGCCTTTTACAGGAAGAAGGCATCATCAAGATGGTGGGCAACAAAAAGATTATTATCACTGACAAAGAGGCATTAGAAAATTCAATAAATCATTAAAATATGAATCCAGTCACAGTATTATTTTCAAAAATGGGTTATTCTTTAATCATCAATGAATGACAGTTTACTGAGTAATCATGAAAATAATATTGTGAATGGAGGAACCAATATGAGTATTTTTAATACCGCTCAAACTTTAGGTGAAATCGTATCTATTATGCCAAAAGCCAGTGAAGTGTTTAAAGTGTATCAAATAGATTTCTGCTGTGGGGGAAACAGATCTTTAGAACTGGCAATCAAAGAGCAGAACTTAGACCAAGAAGAAATTTTACTCAAACTTGATGAAGCCTATGAAACAACAAAGAAGTCTATAAATTCGGTGGATTTTAGGACCCTGCCTTCAGCTGATCTGATCGACTATATTCTTAATACCCATCATAGTTTTGCCAAAAGGATTTTACCAAGCATCAGCGAATACATCACAAAGATTTTAAGCGTTCATGGTGTAAATCATGAGGAACTTTTCAAAGTTCATAAATTATTTCATTCATTAAAGACAGAGTTGGAACAGCACTTTATTAAAGAAGAAGAGATTTTATTCCCAGTTATAAAGCAGTATGATGCTAAACCCTCTGAAGAATTATTGGACAAAATTAAAAAGGTAATGCAAGAAACAGAGGACGAGCATGATGGGGCAGGAGACATTCTTAAAGAGCTTAGAAAAATTACGAAGGATTATTCAGTTCCTGATGACGGATGCACTACTTTCCGCTTAGCTTATCAGCAGCTTCAGGAATTGGAAGCAGATTTATTTGAGCATATTCATTTGGAAAACAATATATTATTTAAAAGATTTGAGTAATGAGGGGTGAGCAGTTGCTCGCCCTTTATTATCAATTTGGAAGTATATTTTTGATTTATATGGTAAAAGATACATTATGATTCTGGAAGGTGATTCTATGATTAAAATACTAGATTTTTCAAAGACAATTTATGAATTATCAAAAGAAACCCCTGAAATCATCGAAATCATGAAAAGTTTAGGGTTTGATGCCATCACTGACCCGGTAATGTTAAACACAGCAGGCAGGGTGATGACGATACCAAAGGGTGCAGCTATGAAAGGCATAGCACTGGACCAGATTAAGAAAGAATTGATCAATCAGGGATATGTAATTAAAGAATAAGGAGGAAAGACAGTGAGTGAAATTATAAATAATCGTGAGTATAGGCAAAAGATTTTAAAGGAACTCATCGGGGAATTGCACAAAGGAAAAACCGTTGATGAAGTGAAGCCAAGATTTGAAAAATTGATTGAAGGAATCGACGCTACGGAAATCGCTCAAATGGAGCAGGCTTTAATCATGGAAGGCATGCCTGTGGAGGAAATCCAGAGACTCTGTGATGTTCATGCAGCCGTATTCAAAGGTTCTATTGAAGAGATCCACAGACCCACAAAACCAGAGGATACACCGGGACATCCAGTACATACCTTTAAGCTTGAAAACACAGCAATAGAAAGATTAATTAAGGAAAGAATACAAGTTCATTTACAAGAGTTTAAAGCTGATGACAATCCGGAAAATCTAGCTAAGCTTACAGAAGATATTAATGCATTGTGGCAAATAGATAAGCATTATTTGAGAAAAGAAAATCTTCTCTTCCCCTTTATGGAAAAGTACGGAATCACTGCTCCTCCGAAAGTAATGTGGGGAGTGGACGATGAAATCAGAGAAGACATTAAAGCAATAAAAAATATGCTTAAACATTATAATGGAGAAAAAGATGTTTTATTAGAGCGGATTAATAATACAATCAACAGGGTTACCGAGATGATTTTTAAAGAAGAAAATATTCTTTTCCCTATGGTTTTGGAAACTTTATCAGAGGATGAGTGGCTGAAGATCGAAGAAGAAAGTGGGGAGATCGGCTATACACTCATAGATGTAAAGACAAAATGGAAGCCTGTTAGGATCAATGTTGAAGAGAAAGCAGAGGAAGAAGGAGAAAAACCTTCTAATGATGGATATATTAAATTTGAAACAGGCGTGCTTACTCCCGAAGAAATTAATGGAATCTTTAATACGATTCCTTTAGACATAACCTTTGTAGATAAAGATGGATTTGTAAAATATTTTTCTCAGGGAAAAGAAAGGATTTTTCCAAGAACAAAAGCGGCGATCGGACGAGAAGTAAAGAACTGTCATCCTCCTGCCAGCGTACATATTGTAGAAAAAATTGTTGAAGACTTAAAGAGTGGCAAGAAGGAAAATGAAGACTTTTGGATCAAAATGGGTGATAAATATGTATATATCAGATACTTTGCAGTCAGAGATGAAAAAGGGGAGTTTTTAGGCATCATGGAAGTAACGCAGAATATCAAACCAATACAGGAAATTACAGGAGAAAAAAGATTGGTATCGGATTGAAAATAAAAACGGTTATCATCTTATCGGATGGTAACCGTTTTCCATTTTCCACTTTTGAATCTGATATATATAATGCCCCAACGAACAAACTGGTCCACAAATACTCCCATCCAGGCTCCGGGGAGTCCTAGATTAAGCAAATTAACAAATATGTAGGCAAGTATGACTCGAATGCCCAGGACCCCAATAAAAGTGGATATAAGAGGCCAAAAAGTATCTCCGGCACCCCTTAGTCCCCCTGCCAGGATCAGTTGGGAAGACTGAAAGGGTTGTACTAAAGCAATAATTTTCAGGGCTACAGAAGCCTTCTGGATAATTTCCGGATCGTTGGTATATAAAGAAATCAGCTGAGGACTAAACACAAAGAACAGAAAGGCCATGAGCGAAGAAATTAAGGAGCCGATACGTCTTGATTCTTTGGCATAGGCTTCGGCACGTTCTGGATCTTTTGCCCCCAGCCCTTGTCCTACCAGAGAGGAGGTCGCAATACCGAAAGCTTGCCCTGGATTAAAGGATAATCCAAGAATACTTAAGCATATCTGGTGGGCTGCAAAAATAACTGTTCCCAATCCAGCCACGATTTTTGCAAACAACAGTAAACCTATTCTGAGGGCCATCTGTTCTAAAGAAGCAGGAACTCCAATTTTAATCAGATTATATAAAATATCTTTATCAAATTTAAAACGTTCTTTGAATGTCAATCGTATAATACTTTTTCCTCGGATTAAATAGATGATTAAAATGATGCTGGCAAGAAACTGTGAGAATGCAGTCGAAATTCCTGCTCCTGTAACCCCAAGGGCAGGCACGCCCAAAAGTCCATATATAAGAATGGCATTCCCGATAACATTAATAAGGTTAACACTTAAATTAATCCGCATCGTTGTTTTCGTATTGCCTGCACCTCTTAAGGCTGCGGATATTGCGAAATTAAAGGATTGGAATAAAAATCCTATAGAAATAATTTTAAAATATCCTCTTCCAACAGTTAATGTATCCGTTTGCGCACCCATGAAGCCAAGAATTGAATCTGCAAAAAAGACACCGAATAAAGATAGGGGGATTGCCAGTAAGATCAAAGTGAGCAGGATAATGTGCTGAAGAACATTTTCTACTTTATCGGTCTGTTTTGCTCCTACATACCGGGCAATGATTGCGGTTCCTCCGATATTTAATGCCTGAACGAGAGAAAGTCCAATGAAAAGAGGTTGATTGGTCATTCCTACGGCTGAAATGGAAGCAGCGGCAATAGCGGGATCAGCTATTCTTCCCAACATGATCATATCGATCATTCCAAATAATGAGCCTAAGAACAATTCAACCAACACAGGCCAGGCAATCCTGAGAACATCTCTTTGGGTGTTTGTAAGCAGAAGTGTTCGATTCGATTTTTTAAAATCAAGATGTTTGGCCATATCAATACTTCTTTCCAATAACATTGTAGTATTCTTATAAAACCTTTAAGGATTATATCATAATTTGATAAATACTGCCACCTTTTCATTCTTTCCTGCATGGACGGATTTTTATGCACATAAAATAGTAGAAAGGATATAGGAGGGGATTATGGAATGAGTGCGTCATTAATTCCTTTATTCTCAGTTTTAATTATTGTTATTCTTAATATAATGCAAATAAAAAATCATCCTAACAGAGTTTTACGCAGTATTTGCCTCATACTTTTTACATTTACAGGACTCAGGTATGTTGCATTAATAGTTTTTAGACTTAATTTAGACATGAATTTCTTGAAATTTTTCTCTTATTTTTATTATGCTTCATCTATAGGGCTAACGATTCCTACAATATTTGCATTGTGGTATATTATTCCTGCATTTAGGGAAAGAATAAAGGAATGGACAGTTTTGACCTTAAGTGCTCCTTTCAGCTTTTTTTATCTGTATCTCATATATTTACAGCCTGTTCAAATCATAAAACATGATGGTTTTGGATACAGGCTGCAGCTTCTGGCTCCCTGGAACCGATGGCTTAGCATTGTTCAGGGAATTGTAACACTTATAGTTTTTGGTATGTGTTTTTATGGATTCAGGCGGTATAAATATAAGTTCCCCAGAAGTCAGTATCTTTTATTTATCTTAGGCTATGTTTTGACAACCATTGATGGACTATGCATGTTATTTAACAGCGTTTATCCCATTGAGCCTTTTATATTCTCAGAAGCATTCATACTGATTGCTATATTGTATGCTTTTGCTACAAAGCCGATTAAAGAAAAGTACAGTCATTAGACAGAATATGTTTTATGTTTTATAATTTAAATATTCTTAACGGTGTAATAGAAATAGTTTAATACACGGACCTACAGAAAACCAAATAATAATTTACAAAGGAGGTATCATTCATTGAAGATCTTATCATCCATTAATATTGGAGAAAGCAATGTAGAACTTGTAAAGAAAAAATATCATTTTATTGAATATCTTATGTTCAAAAATATTGAGGAAGCAGGAGAGCATTTAGAAGATGCGGAGGTTTTTGTAACTTTTGGTTTTGATACAACTGCAGATTTAATTGAAAAGATGAAAAATCTCAAATGGATTCAATCCATGTCAACAGGAATCGATATGCTTCCTTTCGAAAAATTAAAAGAGAGGAATATTCTTTTGACCAATGTTACAGGGATTCATGGAATTCCCATTGCTGAATATGTGATGGCCGTTATTTTAAATGACCGCATTGATGGATTTACACATTATGAACAACAGAAAAATAAGATATGGAAAAGAAAAATGGAGTTTGAAGAACTCTATGGAAAGACTATAGCGATTCTTGGAACAGGTACCATCGGAAAAGAAATAGCACGAAAAGCAAAGGCTTTCGATATGTATACGATTGGTGTGAATACCAGTGGAAAACCTGTGGATTATTTTGATAAAACTCTGCCAATTTGTGAATTAAACGGAGCCTTATCCCAAGGAGATTATATCGTAGATACCCTTCCTTTAACAGACCAAACCCGAAGAATATTGGGCAAAGAGCAATTTGCCAGCATGAAAAGTTCTGCATACTTTATTAATATTGGAAGAGGTGCAACAGTGGATGAGGAAGCACTTATTGAGGCACTTCAAAACCATATCATTAGAGGAGCTACGCTTGATGTATTTGAAAAAGAGCCGCTGTCACAGACTAGTCCTCTTTGGACAATGAAAAATGTATATATTACACCACATATTTCAGGTTTATCCAATATGTATATGAATCGGGCGTTTCCTATTTTTGAACATAATTTAAAAACTTATCTCGAAGGAAAAGAAGATTATATCAATAAAATAGATTTGGATAAAAAATATTGATAAAACTATTTTGTTCCATAATTACCTGCTTTTTTGCGGGTTTTTTTGTGCAAAAATATTACTTGACAGATGGGGAAAAATCTTATATCATAATTAAAACTTTTAATGTTTATCGGAATGATATGAATTAATAAAGCTGTTTTTTTCTTTAACTGGAGTGGAACTGCGGATAAGACTTTCGCCTCTATACGATAGGAGGTGAAGGTCTTTTTTGATAAATGTATGCTTAAGACTTGGCTGACGAAAGAAGGCAATGATATGATGTTTATATTTATTGATTGGAGGGTTATTCATGGATCTTACGACGCTTTGTGTACATGGAGCTGAAGATAATACCCACTGTACCGGCTCTGTAACAGTACCTATTTATCAGGCAGCCACATTTGCCCATCCTGGTGTTGGAGAAAGCACGGGCTATGATTATTCCCGGCTGCAAAATCCAACAAGAGAACAGGTGGAAAAAATCATAGCAAAACTTGAAAAAGGAGTAGACGCTCTGGCTTTTTCCAGTGGTATGGCGGCTACAACTGCTTTAATGGAGCTTTTTAAAATAGGCGATCATATTATTGTTTCAGATGATTTATATGGAGGATCTCACAGACTTTTTCATTATATTTCAATGAAAAATGGCCTGTTTTTTAGTTTTGTAAATACTTCTAACATTTCTGAAGTCATCAAGCATATCAGAAAGGAAACGAAAGCAATTTACATAGAAACTCCAACCAATCCTATGATGCAGGTAACAGATATTGCTGCGATATCTAAAATTGCAAAGGAAAACAATCTGCTTCTGATTGTGGATAATACTTTTTTAACCCCATATTTTCAGAATCCTATTGATCTAGGGGCAGATATTGTTCTTCACAGCGGAACCAAGTATCTTTCAGGGCATAATGATACCCTTTCAGGATTTTTGGTTGTCAGGACGGAAGAACTTTCAGAAAAACTGCGTTTCATTTATAAAACCACAGGGGCATGTCTTTCTCCATTTGACAGTTGGCTTATGATTCGGGGAATCAAAACCCTTGCTGTTAGGATGGAAAAACAGCAGGAAAATGCAATAGCCCTGGCCAATTGGCTTTGTAAGCATCCTAAGGTTCAGGATGTTTACTATGTAGGATTACCGACTCATCCAGATTATGAAATCTCAAGGAGGCAGGCTAGAGGATTCGGAGCAATGATTTCGTTTAAAGTAGATAGCGAGCAGACTGCCAGACAAATACTCAGTCGGGTAAAGCTAATCCTTTATGCGGAAAGTCTTGGAGGAGTAGAAACCTTAATCACATATCCGATGCTGCAAACCCATGCTGATGTTCCCCAGGAAGAACGGGAAGCCAAAGGAATTGATGAAAGATTATTACGTCTGTCAGTAGGAATCGAAAAGATCGATGACCTGATCTTAGATTTGGAGCAGGCATTATGTCAGGATAAATTAGAAATTTACGGTTGCGATTGAGATTGGAGTGGTGCGCATGAATTATAATTTCGATGAAATCATAGACCGAAAAAATACCAATTCCATAAAATATGATTTTGCCGTAGAAAGAGGCATGCCTGAAGATGTTATTCCCCTTTGGGTGGCCGATATGGATTTTAAGACCCCTCCTGCCGTCATTGAGGCTCTTGTAAAAACAGCACAGCATGGGATTTTTGGATATTCTGATAATAAGAAAGAATATTTTGAGGCAGTCTGTAATTGGTATAGCACCAGATTTAACTGGAGGGTGCAAAAGGAATGGATTGTAAAAACCCCTGGTGTGGTGTTTGGAATAGCTGCTGCAGTTCGGGCACTTACTGAAAAAGGGGATGCGGTGATGATTCAGCAGCCTGTGTATTATCCTTTTTCTGAATTAATTCTGACAAATGGACGCCAGCTGATTAACAATCCCCTTGTTTATAAAGAGGGGAAATATTATATGGACTTTAATGATTTTGAAGAGAAAATTAAAGAGTATAAAGTTAAATTATTTATACTTTGCAGCCCTCATAATCCTGTGGGAAGGGTTTGGACGAAAGAAGAGTTAACTCGTGTTGGAGATATTTGCCTGAAACATAATGTAATTGTTGTGTCTGATGAAATTCATGGAGATTTCATTTATAAAGGAAATGAACATTTTGTTTTTGCTAATTTGAAGCCGGAATACATGAACAATTCGATTATATGTACAGCTCCAAGTAAAACCTTTAATCTGGCAGGATTACAGGTTTCCAATATATTTATACCCAGTAAAGAGCTTAGAAAGAAATTTAAAGAAGAACTTAGACGTACTGGTTATAGTCAAGTGAATACCATGGGACTTGTTGCCTGTCAGGCTGCTTATGAACATGGAACAGAGTGGCTGGAGGCATTAAAAGACTATTTGAAAGGCAATTTAGACTTTATCAGAGAGTTTCTTGCAGAACGTTTGCCACAAATTAAGCTGGTAGAACCTGAAGGAACATATCTGGTTTGGCTGGATTGTAAGGGTCTCAATTTAAGTGAAGCCGAACTTGAACACTTGATTATAAGCAAAGCTAAACTTTGGCTGGATGGCGGTACCATGTTTGGAAGAGAAGGAGAAGGGTTTCAACGGATCAACATTGCTTGTCCCAGAGTGATCTTAGAAAAAGCCTTTTTACAGCTGGAAAAAGCCATAAAAGAATATGTTCGATAGCGATTTTCAAATAAAAACTATTCTCATTTCTTGTTTTTTGTGTTATAATAGATTCGGCATAAAATTATCGCGGCAAATTTGATAATTTTTATGGAGGAAAAAATAGATGGCAAGAATGAGACAGCCCCGTTTTAAGCTTTGCAGACGCTTAGGATTAAATGTAATCGGGCATCCCAAGGCAATGAATCGGGCAGGAAATGGACAAAGCAGAGCAGATAAGAAGTTATCTTACTATGGAATGCAGCTTTTAGAAAAACAAAGATTAAAGGCTTATTACGGTGTATTGGAAAAGCAATTCGGTAAGTATGTTGACCAGGCCATTAAAAGCAAAGATGTATCCGGAGATGCGTTGGTTAAAATCCTTGAACGCAGACTGGATAATTTAGTATATCGTATGGGATTTGGAAGTACTCTAAGTCAGGCAAGACAAATGGTCAGTCATGGGCATATTACTGTCAACGGCAAAAAGGTGAATATTCCTTCTTATATTGTGAATGTCGGTGACAGAATAGAATTAAAAGAAAAATCCCGTGGCATACAGTTATTTGCAGATAACTTTAAAGCCAATAAAGACTTCAGTCTTCCATATATCTCAAAAGATACAGACAATTTCTCAGGGACATTGGTCTCAATTCCCAATCGTGAAGATATTCCTATTCAAATTGATACTCAGTTAATCATTGAATGGTATTCAAAATAGTCGTTAAAAAATAAAAACCACTTTTAAAGTGGTTTTTATTTATATGTGGTCATATTTTTTGATAAAGCAAATGCCTATGGTATCGGGTCCCGTATTGGTTCCGATGGTTGTGCCTATTTTAAAGAATGGAAGGTCTATTTTAATATTCCATTCTTCTTCCAGCATACTTTTAAGCGCTTCTGCTTCTTCAATACAATCCCCTTCAGCAATGCAGAATTCATAACTGTCAAAATTATTTTGAACAATTTCTTCTGCCATTTCTATGATTTTTCTAAGTGCTTTTTTTCTTCCCCGGATTTTGCCATAGGGGTTTAGCTCTCCGTCTTTTACCACAATAAGAGGTTTAAAATTGAGAACGCCTCCAATGAGTGCACTTACTTTTCCTATACGCCCTCCTTTTTCCAGATATTCGAGAGTATCTACAAAGAAGGTAATTCTGGCGGTTTCTTTTAAAACTTCGATATTCTTTATTATGTCTTCCATAGAATATCCAGCTTTTTTCATTTTAGCTGCCTGAAGAACGATTAGCCCTTGTCCGGCAGTGGCCTGAATAGAGTTAATGACTTCTATCTTTGCTTCTGGGTATTCTTCTTCAAGAATATTTTTAGCATTGACGGCCGCTTGATATGAACCGCTGAATTTAGATGTGAGACAAAAGCAAATAATATTTTTATGATCTTGGATATACTTTATAAAAGTTTTCATATAATCGTCTACAGAAGGTAAGGAGGTTTTAGGAAAAACATTTTGATTTCGCAGTATATGGTAAAAATTTTCAAGCGTTATTTCTTCTCTCTCTTTGTAATACGTGGTTTGATCAAAAGATACATAATATGGAATGAGTTCTATATTATATTCTTTGAGCAAAGAATCTGGCAGATCACAGGAGCTGTCAGACAAAATCACAAAATCAGACATCAAAAGTCCTCCAATCATTTTCTAATATCTATCTTAATCTATTGTAATATGCGGCCTTACTGATGTCAATTAAAGATATGGCAGATAATCTTTTAAAACCTAACAAAATATTCCATTGATTTGTACAGAAAGGAACAAGGTTTATTTCCAGCGCAGGTAAAAGTATGTAATATATAAGGCGGTTTTAGAATATACTTGTTGTGAACCAAATAGATGGGAGAAGGATCAATACTATGCTGTCCCCGAGTTTACAAGACTATTTAGAAGAAATGTATAGATTGTCTACAAAGATTGATGAGATTCGTGTTTCCGATATCGCACAGATCTTAGATGTATCTTTACCCTCTGTAGTCAAGGCTTTACATAAATTAAGCAATAGAGGATATGTGGTCTATCAGCCCTATGAATCCATTAAATTAACTGAAAAAGGAATTTATGAAGGAAGGTTTTTGGTTCAAAGAAATCAGTTGCTGAAGGATTTTTTGACTGTATTGAATACCTCTTCAGACATTGACAAAGAAGCAGAATCTATGGAACATTATTTGTCTTTTTCAACCATACAGGCCATAGAAAAATTTGTTCATTTTATGAAGGAAAACCCTGATGTTCAAAGGAGATATGATGAGTTTTACAAAATGCAAAAAGAAGAATATTTATTTTCAGATCAACCAAGATAAGTTTGGAGAAAGGACTCTTATAATATCAAAACATTATTAATAAACATTTAAATGACAAATAATAACTGAATCTAGTATAATAATAAGGCATAGAAATATTTTGCAAGAGGGTTAAGGGATATGAGAAGAATAAGTGAGATTTTTAATGACTATCCGTCCAGTGGCAATATTAATACTGCCATTCTTGAAGAGGTTATCATAAGGAAAGATACAAAGGCTTTGGAAATGAAAATCAATGCGTTTAATTATATTGGAAAAAGAGAAATCGATTATTTTAATAAATTCATCAGAAAAAGATTTGCATTAAACGATTCCAAAGTCATTGTAAGATACATGATCGGAGAAAACAAAAAACCTCTCAAGGAGGAGTTAAAAAACATTATTGTTTCCATGGGAGACGAACATCCTGTTTTAAAAGCAATCATTGACAATTATGATGTTGAAATTGGTGACAATGTCATAAAATTTAATATTGGCATTCCACTGTCCCATTTTTTATATTCGATGGGCTATGACAAAAAAATTAATCAGGAGATTAAATCCCTATATGGTAAAGAATATAAGATTGACTTCATTGACCAAGTAAGTAAAGAAGAGTTAAAACGCCTTAGTGAAGACCATCAGGCTAAGACGCTGCAAATCATTAAAGAGCAAATGACACAAACCTCAGGCAATAATATTTCTAACACGCCTGCTGAGTCTGCAGGTACAAAAGAAGACCCCGCTTTGATTCTTGGACGAAACTCTAAAATTAAAGATCCAATAATAAAAATTGTTGACATTACCCCTGATGAAGGACGAATCGCTATAGAAGGGGAAATATTCAATCTGGACTCCAAAGAACTGAAAAGTGGAAAGATCCTTATTTCTTTCGATTTATATGATGGTTCCAGTTCCATGACCTGTAAGGCATTTTGCAAACCTGAATCAGGAGAAGAAGTATTATCAAGACTTAAGAAAGCCAAAGGTGTTCGAGTTGCCGGAAATTCAGGTTACAGCAGTTTCTCCGGAGAAATTGAGCTGGTTGCCCATACCATAGTGGAAACAGAAGGATTAAAGAAGAATAAAAGAGTGGACAATGCAGAGAAGAAGCGGGTAGAACTGCATGTACATACCCAAATGAGCCAAATGGATGCTACAAGCAGCGCTACCGATTTGATTAAACGAGCCATGAGCTGGGGTATGAAATCCATTGCCATAACAGACCATGGAGTTGTACAGGCCTTTCCCGAAGCCCATAAGCTTTTAGGAAGGGACAATCCTGACATGAAGGTGCTTTATGGAGTAGAAGCTTATCTTGCACCGGATAAGAAACCTTCTGTAGTAAATGACAAAGGACAAGGCCTGGATACCATCTACTGTGTACTGGACTTGGAAACCACAGGATTCTCACCCAAAACTGAAAAGATCACTGAGATAGGGATCATGAAGTTAAAAGACGGCAAAGTTATCGACAAATTTAGCTGTTTTGTTAATCCTGAGAAGCCAATTCCGCCAAGAGTAGTGGAAGTTACCAATATTACAGATGATATGGTAAAGGACGCAGAAACCATAGACAAAGTATTCCCGAAAATTCTGGAGTTTTTAGAGGATAGTGTTTTGGTTGCCCATAATGCTTCCTTTGACATAAGATTTTTAAAACACAATGCAAAGGTTTTAGGATACGACTTTGATTTTACATACATCGATACATTAACCTTAGCCCATGAACTTTTCCCAGATTTTAAATCCTATAAACTGGGGAAAATCGCAAAAAATCTGGGGATTAAAGTAGAGGTTGCCCACAGAGCTTTGGATGACGTAGATACAACGGTTAAAGTATTTAATATCATGCTGGACATGCTAAAGGAGAAAGGGGTAAGAACCCTTGCAGATATAGAGAAAGTCTATGCTGATGATGAGCAGATCAAAAAAGAAGAGTATAAAAAGCTTAAAACTTATCATGCAATTATTTTAGCAAAAAATTACACGGGCTTAAAAAATCTGTACAGGCTTGTTTCCTATTCTCATATAGATTATTTCTATAAAAAGCCTCGTATTTTAAAAAGCATGTATAAAAAATATTCTGAAGGATTAATCCTTGGCAGTGGATGCAGTGAAGGAGAACTTTATCAGGCAATCCTCCAGGGAAAATCCGATGAGGAGATAGAAGAAATTGCCCGGGATTATGATTATTTGGAAATTCAGCCTTTAGGGAATAATGAGTATCTGATCAGAGAAGGCCAGGTAGAAAGCGTAGAAACCCTAAAAGAAATCAATCGTCAAATTGTAGAACTGGGAGAAAGATTAAATAAACCGGTGGTGGCCACAGGGGATGTGCATTTCCTAGATCCGGAAGATGAAATCTATAGACGTATCCTGGAAGCAGGCCAAGGATATAAAGACGCAGATAAACAACCGCCTCTGTATTTAAGAACTACCGAAGAGATGTTGGACGAATTTTCATATTTAGGCCCTGAAAAAGCTTATGAAGTTGTGGTTACCAATACCAATAAAATTGCGGATATGTGCGAGCAGATCAGTCCGATTTCTCCAGAAAAATGTCCTCCTCATATAGAGGGGTGTGAGCAAACCATTAAAGACATTGCCTATGGAAAGGCCCATGAATTATATGGAGACCCTCTGCCGGAAATCGTCCAGCAAAGATTGGATAAAGAGTTGGATTCCATTATCAAAAATGGGTTTTCGGTAATGTATATTATTGCACAGAAGCTGGTATGGAAGTCCAATGAGGATGGATATCTGGTTGGTTCCAGAGGTTCTGTCGGTTCTTCATTTGTAGCCTATATGACTGGCATAACAGAAGTAAATGCCCTGCCGCCTCATTATAGATGCCCGAAATGTAAGTATTCAGACTTTACTGATTATGGATTTAAAAATGGTTTTGACCTTCCAGACAAGCAGTGTCCCGTTTGCGGAGAAATGCTGGCGAAAGACGGAATAGATATTCCTTTTGAAACTTTCTTAGGATTTAATGGGGATAAGGAGCCGGATATAGACCTGAACTTCTCTGGGGAATATCAGGCAAGAGCCCATAAATATACGGAAGTGATTTTTGGAAAAGGGACAACCTTTAAAGCGGGTACCATTGGTACCATAGCAGAAAAAACTGCTTTCGGCTATGTAAAAAAGTATTTTGAAGAAAAGAATATGAAGGTTAATAAGGCTGAAATATTCAGGCTTTCAAAAGGGTGTACCGGTATCAAAAGAACCACTGGACAGCATCCGGGAGGAATTATTGTTGTTCCCAAAGGAAGAGAGATTTTCGAATTCTGTCCTATACAACATCCTGCTGATGATCCGGATTCAGATATCATCACTACCCATTTTGATTATCACTCCATTGATCAGAACTTGTTAAAGTTAGATATACTGGGACACGATGACCCGACGGTAATCAGAATGCTGCAGGATTTGACCGGTGTAGACCCCTTAACCATTCCTATGGATGATAAAGCGACGATGTCCATCTTTTCATCCACTGAAGCCTTAGGAGTAACCCCTGAGCAGATTAATTCAAAGGTAGGGACTTTTGGAATTCCTGAATTTGGTACAAAGTTCGTAAGAGGAATGCTTCTTGATACCATGCCTAAGCAATTCGCTGATTTAATCTGCATATCAGGGCTTTCCCACGGTACTGATGTATGGCTGGGAAATGCAAAGGATTTAATCGATCAGGGTATCGTGACGCTAAGTGAAGCAGTATGTACCAGAGACGATATTATGATTTATCTGATCAAAAAAGGCCTCCCTCCAAACACTGCTTTTAAGATCATGGAAACCGTTCGTAAAGGAAAGGCCCTAAAAGATCCTAAGTGGCCAGAATATGAACAGATGATGAGGGAACATGATGTGCCTGAATGGTACATAGAATCCTGTAGAAAAATAAAGTATATGTTCCCTAAAGCGCATGCTGCGGCATATGTCATGATGGCTTTTAGAATCGCGTGGTTTAAGGTTCATATGCCCAAGGCTTATTATGCTGCATATTTCACCATAAGAGCGAAGGCTTTTGATGCTGAATATATGATCTATGGGAAAGAAAAAGTTAAAGCAAAAATGAAAGAAATTGAAGACCTCGGTAATCAGGCGACTCCAAAAGATAAGGACATGTATGAAGATTTGGAACTGGTACTGGAAATGTACGAAAGGGGTATAACATTTCTTCCAATTGATTTATACAAATCCCATGCTACGAAATTTTTAATAGAAGGAGATGCCCTAAGACCTCCTCTTAACAGTATATCCGGTATGGGAAACATCGCTGCGGAAAGCATATACAATGCAGCTCAGGAAAAACCCTTCAGTTCCATAGAAGATTTGAAAAAGCGAGCTAAAATCGGAAATGCAGGCATTGAATTGCTTAAGAAATTCGGATGTCTGGAAGGCATTCCGGAAAGCAACCAAATGAGCTTTTTTGACATGATGTAATGGAAAGCACTTATGAATAAATCTTTTTAGAAGATTTATTTCATAAGTGCTTTTCTTATGAAGTAAAAAGGTTGTTTGGGTTGAAAAATCAAACTTTTTAATTGAATAAGTGTGACGTAGTTGTATTTTTGGATAGAACAGAATACTGTGATTTATGAATGCATTAGGTTATCTATATATTCCGAGAATTATTGATTTGATTACCAGTAAAAGTTATAATGAAGTATAAAAAATAACAGGGGGCATCTCAATGTATAAAATTCTTATCATTGAAGATGATTTAGCTATAGCCAATTCGATAAAAAAGCATATGCAATCCTGGGGATTTGAAACAGAAACGATTTATGATTTTAAGGAGATTATGCCTTCTTTTACAGATTATAAGCCACATCTTATTTTGCTGGATATTTCTCTGCCATATTTTAATGGCTATTACTGGTGCAGTGAGATTAGGAAGGTATCGAATGTCCCAATTATTTTTATTTCATCTGCTTCTGATCATATGAATATCGTGATGGCTATGAGTATGGGCGGGGATGATTTTATTACGAAACCTTTTGAATTGGATGTATTGACGGCAAAAATACAGGCGCTGCTAAGACGCACCTATGATTTTGGAAATGTGTCCCATGTGTTGGAGTACAACGGGATCCAACTTAACATAAGCAATTTAACTTTAGAGTATAATGGACAGAAGATAGAGCTTTCGAAGAATGAAAATAAGATACTTCAGATTCTTTTTGAAAACAAAGAAAAGGTTGTATCCAGAGACAGTATTATGGTTAAGCTTTGGGAAACAGATCATTATATTGACGATAATACATTAACTGTGAACATTACAAGGCTTCGTAAACGACTTCAGGAAGTAGGGCTATCCGATTTAATTGCGACCAAAAAAGGCATAGGATATATGGTGGAATAGTATGAAACAGAAGGGAAAAGAATTCATTCAGCTGTTTATTTTATATTTTAAGGCTTATATAAAAGAGATCATCTTTTATGTCTTAGCAGCCAGCATCTTTTTTCTTGTATTTTCTTTATATGGGTTACCGTTAGAACCTGTAATTTATTCCTTTATTCTGTGTATGAATATAGGAGTTGTTTTTTTGTCTGTAAATTTTATGGATTATTACAGGAGACATAAGATATTAAAGGATTTGCAGGATAGTATTGTTTTAAGTCTTGAGAAACTTCCTGATGTCAAAGATATGATTGAACAGGATTATCAGGAACTTCTTTCTATTCTTTATAATGCCAATGTTCAAAGTAAGTATGAGGCAGACGAAAAATATAACAATCTGATGCGCTATTATACTTTATGGGCTCATCAAATTAAGACGCCTATTGCAGCCATGCATTTAATCCTTCAGGAAGAAGAAAACGAACAGAATCTTGAACTATCTATGGAGCTTTTTAAAATTGAGCAATATGTTGAATTTGTCCTTCAGTATCTGAGACTTGACAGTATGTTTTCTGATTTGGTGTTCAAAAAGTATAGTTTAGATGAGATTGTAAAACAAGCCGTTCGAAAGTATGCAAGAATGTTTGTGAGAAAGAAGATTAAATTGGATTTTAAGGGGTTAAACTGCGAGGTTCTGATGGATGAAAAGTGGTTATGCTTTGTCATAGAGCAAATTTTATCCAATGCACTTAAATATACGAAACAAGGGATGATTTTCATCTATATGCACCCTGATTTTGAAAAGACTCTTGTTATAGAAGATACAGGAATTGGAATTGCCAAAGAAGATTTAAACCGAATATTTGAACGGGGATTTACAGGCTATAACGGAAGATGGGATAAAAAGTCTACAGGACTTGGACTATATTTGTGTAAACAGATTTTAGACAGACTCTCCCACAAGATTACAATAGAATCAGAGTTGGATCAGGGAACAAAAGTGTTCATTCATTTAGAAACCATTCAGTTAAAAGCAGAATGATATTGCTCATAAAGTGCAATCTTACAGGAGTGTAAGTTTTAAGGAAGAAATGTAAGCCAAGGTTAAGGCAGACATTTCTTCCTTTTGCTATACTTAAGAAAAAAGCATTGATTGGAAGGGGAAAAAGATGACGCTATTAGAAGTTAAAAAGCTAAAAAAAGTATATACCAGCCGTTTGGGCACCAATCATGTTCAGGCACTGTCAAATGTTTCTTTCTCTGTAGAAGAAGGTGAATATGTAGCCATTATGGGAGAGTCAGGTTCGGGGAAAACGACTTTGCTCAATATTATTGCAGCTCTGGATAAGCCTACAAGTGGGGAAGTTGTTTTAAATGGGATAAGCAGCCAAAACCTTAAAGAAAAAGATATTTCAAAATTTCGCCGTGATAATTTAGGCTTTGTCTTTCAGGACTTTAATCTTTTGGATACTTTTTCTTTGCAGGACAATATATTTTTGCCATTGGTTCTCTCGGGGAAATCTTATGATGAAATGAACAGCCGTCTTAAACCTATAGCAAAGAAACTGGGCATTGATGATATTCTGCAAAAATATTCCTATGAGGTTTCAGGAGGTCAAAAGCAAAGGGCAGCCGTTGCCCGGGCATTGATCACAAAACCTCAGCTGATCCTTGCCGATGAGCCGACAGGTGCTCTGGATTCACGCTCTAGTGGCCAGCTTCTTGATTTATTTAATGAGATTAATGAAGAAGGACAGACGATTATTATGGTTACCCATAGTATTAAAGCAGCCAGCCATGCAAGCCGTGTACTTTTTATTAAAGATGGCGAAGTTTTTCATCAACTTTATAGAGCATTCATGTCACAGGATGAGATGTACCAAAAAATTTCAGATACGCTGACGATCATTGCTACAGGTGGTGTGAAAAATGAGTAAGATGTTTTACCAAAGACTGGCAATATCCAATATCAAAAAGAATAAACAGGCTTATTCTCCATATATTCTGACGTGCATTTGCAGCGTCATGATATTTTATACGATCGATTTCATATGTGTGAATGAGGAATTTAATAAATCCTATGAGTTAGAAATTCTTAAACTTTTACTTAGAATAGGAACTTTTATTTTGGCAATATTTACTGTAATTTTTCTTTTTTATACCAATAGTTTTTTGATTAAAAGAAGAAAAAAGGAGATAGGCCTTTACAATATACTAGGTATGGAAAAAAAACATATTGCTAAGGTTTTATTCTGGGAAAATTTAATAGTGGCACTTCTTAGTATGACAATAGGATTAATCTGGGGAATTTTACTGAGTAAGCTTATGTTTTTAATACTTATTAAAATTATAAAGTTTACAATATTTATGGGATTTATTATTTCAATAAAATGTATTTTAGAAACAGTTATTCTCTTTTCTGTAATTTTTGCGCTGACCTTGATCAATAATCTAACACAAATTCACCTTGCAAAACCTATCGAACTGCTTAAGGGAGAAGAAGTTGGAGAAAAAGAGCCAAAAACTAAGTGGCTGCTTACCCTAATTGGTGTTCTAAGCCTTGGAACTGGCTATTGCCTTGTTTTAGTGATCCAAATACCGATGCTTATGCTTTATCTGTTTTTTGCAGAGGTTATTTTAATTATGATAGGAACCTATACTCTATTTACAGCAGGCAGTATCACTTTTTTAAAGATGCTAAGGAAAAATAAAAAATTCTATTATCAAAAGAACCATTTCATTAATGTATCCAGCATGGTTTATCGTATAAAACAAAATGCCATAGGGCTTTCCAATATTTGTATTTTATCAACAGCTGTTTTGAGTATAGTATTTATCATAACATCTCTTTATCTTGGAATAGACGATTTACTTAGAACGAGATATCCGAAAGATATTTTAATGCAAGTATTTGATGAAAGACAAGAAGAAATGATTAAGCTGCGCAAGGAGGTAAAGGAAACAGCCAGTAATCTTAATGTGACCATAAAAGACGAAATCGAATATCGTTTGGCAACCATGCCTATGAATCAGAATAAAAATATTTTCACTTATGCGGATAGAAGAGAATCCCTATTTAATGACACATGCCTGCTGGTAGCGATGCCTTTAAGCGATTATAATGTCATCACCAATCAATTGGTTTCTTTAAATGAAGATGAAGTTTTATTATATATCCATAAGAGGAAAATCAAAGGTGACCGTATAAGTATTTCAGGTAATGTTTTTACCATAAAGGAACGGATCAGTCATTTGCCTGTAAAAGGCTTTACTTTTGATATATTAGCCAATGGATATTTAATTGTTGTGCCAGATGAAAGAATTCATGATATCGCTATAGAAGGGCTGACTGATCATTATGGCTTCGATACGGATGCCAGTCCTGAGGAGGAGATTGCTTTAACAGAGGCAATTACTCAAATAATTCAGGAAAGAAATGTGTTTGCAATTTGCGAAGGACTGGAGCAAGCAAGGGAAATATTTTTAGTTATATTTGGAGGAGTTTTGTTTATTGGCATTTATCTTGGAGTGGTTTTTATTATGGCTACTGTACTGATTATTTATTATAAGCAGATTTCCGAAGGGTATGAGGATAAGAATCGGTTTGAAATCATGAAGAAAGTAGGAATGACCAAAGATGAGATCAAAAAAGTAATTAAGAGTCAAGTCCTTATGGTATTTTTCCTGCCATTGATTACGGCAATCATTCATTTTATGGTTGCGCTTAAAGCCATTATAAAGGTTTTTGCAATGCTTAGCCTTATGAATACTACCTTATTTCTGTATTGCATCATTGGGACCATTGTGATTTTTACATTTTTTTATGTTGCCATATATGTCCTTACTTCCAGAACGTATTATAAAATAGTCAGTTAAATGATGAGAATAGACGGGCCGTTTTGAAGTGATGATTTCAAAACGGCCCTTTTTGATGGAGTATTATATTAAATGAAGCCAGTGGGTGATCTTAGTAGTACTAAAACATATAACAATGGCAACAAGTGTTGGAATGATAAATGAAGCTATGGTCCATTTAAGACTCTGGGTTTCTTTCCTAATTGTCCATAGGGTAGTACCACAGGGGAAATGGAAGAGAGAGAACAGCATAACATTTAAACAGGTAAGCCAGGTCCAGCCGTTGGCTATAAAGACATTTCTCATTTCTTCAACGGTTTCAAGCTCAATCATAGAGCCTTTTGATAAATAACTCATGAAAATAATAGGCAATACGATTTCATTGGCTGGTAATCCGAGAATAAAAGCGAGAATAATAACCCCGTCTAACCCTATAGCTCTTCCAAACGGCTCTAAAAATCCGGAAATATGATTCAGGATACTGGTATCTCCCACCATTATATTAGCCACAATCCAGGTAATGGCGCCGGCAGGAAGAGCTACACTGACTGCACGGCCGAGAACGAATAAGGTTCTGTCAAATATAGATCTGACAATGACCGTACCAATTTGAGGTTTTCTGTAAGGAGGCAGTTCTAAATTAAAGGTGGAAGGAGTACCTTTCAGTAAAGTTTTAGACAGTATGAAGGATACAATAAAAGTAACTGCTATTCCGGATAGCACAAGGAGTATAACGATCCCGGAGCTTAAGAAAGCAGCAAAAGGTGAATGAACAGAAATACCAATAAGGATCATAGAAAGTGCAATAAGGGTAGGGAATCTGCCGTTACAAGGAACGAAATTATTTGTTATCGTGGCAATCAGTCTTTCTCTTGGAGAATCGATAATACGACAGGCAACAACTCCTGCTGCATTGCATCCAAACCCCATAGCCATGGTAAGAGCCTGTTTTCCATGGGCTCCGGCTTTTTTAAACAATCGATCCAAGTTAAAAGCAACCCTGGGCAAATACCCAAAGTCTTCTAATAGGGTAAAACACGGGAAGAATATTGCCATAGGGGGCAGCATAACAGAGATAACCCATGCGCCAGTACGGTACATACCAAGAATTAAAATGCCATGAAGCCATGCAGGGGCGTTAAAGAACATAAAGATTTCCGTTAATCGGTCTTCAATCCAAAATAAAACCTTGGAAAGCATAGCAGAAGGAATATTGGCACCTACAATGGTTAGCCAAAAAATAAAACAAAGCAGCAAAAGCATGATGGGGAATCCAGTCCATTTTGAGGTTAAAATATCATCCAGCTTGTTATCCCAATCGAAATTTTTTTGTTTAGGAGCACTTACTACAGCATCAGAGATTTCTTTTGCTCGTTGATAAATAGCATTTACGATATCATCTCTAAATAAATCATAAGAGGTTATTTTGTTTTCTTCATGCATGTTTACACGCCCCTTTACAATCAGTGAAATGCTTAATTTTATCTAAAATATCCGTATCTCCGTCAAGTAATCTTAGGGCTACCCATCTGGGATTAAAATCATTTGGCACTAAGGGTTCAATCATGGAAAGAATTTTTTGAAGTTCGGTTTCAATTGTTTTAGGGTAGGGAATGGGGGTTGGCCTGGGAATAATTTTTTTGGTACATACATTATAAACAGTATCCATTAATGTTTCTAACCCTTTTCGGTTTCTTGCAATTGTTCCTACGACGGGAATACCCAGTTCGCTTGAAAGTTTTTTTAAATCTATTTGAATGTGTTTTTTCTCCGCTTCATCCAGAAGGTTTACACATAAAACAACATTATTGGTGATTTCCATCACTTGAAGAGCCAGATTCAGGTTTCTTTCCAGACAGGTAGCATCTACCACTACAATAGTGGCATCAGGTTTTGCAAAACATATAAAATCCCTTGCAACTTCTTCCTCAACAGAATTGGCTAATAGAGAATAGGTTCCCGGGAGATCTACCAGTATAAATTTTTTGTCTTTTCTTTTATAGATCCCTTTGGCATTGGTTACGGTCTTACCTGGCCAATTTCCTGTATGTTGTTTCAACCCTGTCAGTTCATTAAATATGGTGCTCTTACCGGTGTTAGGATTTCCTGCTAGAGCGACAACCACCTGATTGTTGGATGTTTTTTCAACATGGTATAAATCCACAATGGATTTTCTTTTGCAGGAACTACACGTTAACCCCATAAGGACACCTCCTGTTAGCTGTTGACTTTTACAAGGATTTTTGAGGCTTCTTCTTTTCTTAAAGCAATGATGGTATTTCGAATGAAGTAAGCCGTAGGATCTCCCAAAGGACTGCGGCGCATAACTTTTACCTCAGTATCTTTGATAAACCCTAAATCAAGCATTCTTCTTCTTTCTGGTCCTGTTGCATTGAGTTCCTGAACAATACAGGTTTGACCTGTTTTCACTCTATTTAAAGGTATGTATATGCCTTTCATAACAACTCTCCCCTTTATAATGTTAGACATGGCAAAGTATTTCTTGAATTCAATAACATATTATTCTGAATGTAAAAAATAAGAAACTTGTCATGCAAAGTTTCTTATTTTAGTCATTGATTTATTGAATTTCAAACTTTCTCTTTTTTAGCAGCTCTTCAAATTGGTCGGCAGGAACAGGAGGGCTAAATAAATAGCCTTGTATTTTTGCACATAAATTTTCGGTGATTATTTGAGTATTATTTTGAGTGTGCAAATTTTCGGTATTTACTTTAAGTTGCAGGGTGCTGCTGGTAAAGCTTAAAATTTTTTTTAAAAAATCAAACTGGTTCTGTGTTTCTATTCCTTCTGGAATAATATTTAAACCAAGACTATTTGCAAGAAGAAGAATAGCTGTAAATATGGCACAGTTATTAGAATTCAGATCAATGTCGTACAAAAAAGAACGGTCAATTTTTAAATGATGTACATCCAGATTTTTAAGATTGCTTAGAGAAGAATAGCCTACCCCGAAATCATCCATAGAAATTTTGATCCCTAATTGTTTTAATTTATTAAGCTTCATTAAATCCTCAATATTGCTTTTCATAATTATGCTTTCTGTAATTTCTAGTTCTAAATCATTTGGATTTAATTTACTTGCCCTTAGAATATGGGTCACGGTGTCTATAAAGTCATTTTGCTGAATTTGTAACACAGATAAATTTACAGCAATCTGGATAGGAGGGTACCCTAAATCCTGCCATTTCCTATTTTGTATACATGCAGTTTCCAGAACCCATTTCCCAATGGGAATGATTAATCCGTTATTTTCTGCCAGAGGAATAAATTTATCAGGCGTCAGAAGTCCTAATTCCGGATGCTGCCAACGGATTAAAGCTTCGGCGCCTACTATTTCACCAGTGCATATATTGACTTGAGGTTGATAATATAATACCAATTGGTTTTCTTCTAAGGCATGATATAAATCGTTTTCTAATGTAAGACTGGAAAAAGCAGATAAATCGATTGAAGAAGAGTATAGCTGGTAATTTCCCCGGGCATCCGCTTTAGCCCTATACATGGCTGTATCTGCATTTTTAATTAGGGTTTCAGGATCTCTGCCGTCACAAGGATAAATCCCTATTCCCATACTGGAGGTGATAAACAATTCCTTTCCATGGATCAAGAATGGCGTATCAAAGAGTTTTATAATTTTTTCAGCAGTTTTTGTAATACTATCGATGTAGTATACTTCTGGAAGAAGGATAACGAATTCATCCCCTCCAAAACGAGACACGATATAATTTCCCTCCAGAGACTTTCTTAACCGGTCAGCAACGGATTGAAGCAGTAAATCTCCTGCAGAATGCCCTAATACATCATTAATATTTTTAAATCTATCTAAATCTAAAAACATGATAGCCAACATATGATTATGTTTAGAGCATTTTTCAAGAGCGACATTTAAATTTTCTATAAAAAATTTTCTGTTTGGCAATCCAGTAAGGGAATCATGATAGGCTTGATAACGAAAAATATCCTCTATTTTTTTTTGCTCAGTAATATCAATAACATACGATGCCTTTTTAGGCAGGGAATCGGAGTCTACAAAATAAACGGAGGTAACGAGCACTGTAAATTGTTCTTGTTTTTTATCGATCACTTTAAATTCTTTGGTTGTATTGGTGCGGTTCTTCATAAATTCTTTATGTTGCTTAATAAGTAGGGCTTTATTTTCAGGAGGAATGATCATAGAAAAATGGTTCCCTATTAATTCTTCTGGAGTATATCCATATAATTTACAGTAAAATTCATTGACATATTCATATAAGCCCTCTTCGTTTACAATGGAAAGACCGATTGGAGCTACGTTAAATAATGTTTGCAGATTCTCGTGAGTTTTCTTTAATCCTTGAATTTCTCTTTGCATTTTTGTAATTTCTTGAATTAACTCGTTTTTTGTTTTATGTTGTTTACTCACTTTGCCACCTCCATATATGGGCGCTCCAATAAAAAGCTGTCCTATTATTTCAATATATGCAGAGAAAATAGAAAATGATAGTACTATCAATCCATTTGTAGTAATATCAAAGATGTTTTTTGTAAATATTTTTCTTTATTTAAGCGAAATCAATCTTCATAATATCTTTAAAAAGAATTGATATAATCAGTATAAGTATATAGACTAAGTTATTTAAGAGGCGATGAGATATGTTCAATATTTTAATGATTGAAGATGATGAAAGAGTATCGGAAGTATTAAAACTTTATCTGGAAAAAGAAGGATATAAAGTGTACTGTGCTAATAAAGGACTATCGGGAATTGAATTATTTAAAGGCAATGATTTTCAATTAATCATTCTTGATTTAATGCTTCCAGATATAAGTGGAGAGGAAGTATGTAAAAGAATAAGAGAAATTTCTGATGTTCATATATTTATGCTTACAGCCAAAGGGGCTTTGGAGGACAGGATAGAAGGGTTTCAGATTGGGGCAGATGAATATCTTGTCAAGCCTTTCAGTCCCAGAGAATTAACAGCAAGGGTGAATGCTTTATTCAGAAGAATATCCGCAAATCATACAAGTTCGGATTTATCTTTTGATCAAGGTAATTTGGTGATTAATTATGATCAGAGAATTGTTAAAGTAAATGGGCAAGAGGTGCCTTTTACGCCCAATGAATTTAATATACTCTATGAACTGGCTGTTAATAAAGGGAAGGTATTGTCAAGAGAATGGCTGATAGACAAAGTATTCGGCATGGATTTTGATGGATATGACAGAACCATTGATGTACATATTAAAAACATACGAAAAAAGATTGAAAAAGATACTAAGAATCCTAAATATATTATCACTGTGACCAAAGCAGGATATAAATTTGGTGGTGAAAATTAATTGCATACCATTAGAAAAAGATTAAATATTTTATTTGCTGTATGTTCCATTACAGCTGTAGGGCTTACCATGATGTTTGTTAATATTACGATTAATAATAAATTTAACGAATATATGTTAAAAATCCAGGATAAAAGGGATGAAAGAATTGTAAATTATTTTCAGGAATTATATAAGCGGGAAGGGAAATGGGATAAAGATTCCGGCATAGAATTAATTCACGAAGCCTATATGGGGAATTATTGTTTAACCCTTCTTGATGCCAACAAAGAATTTGTATGGGGAATGAATCCAGGGGATATTAGATACAAGACTCACTTCAATAATATGTTGGAGGAAGAAGGAGGCGTATATCGTTCTAAAAGATTTGAGATTATTGTTGATAACAATATAGTCGGATATATAGATATTGGCCAATATAGCCCTATCTTATTATCTGAGGAAGATGTGAACTTTAAGCTTTCTATTAATAAAAGTATTATTATTAGTGGAATTGTAACTTTAATGATCATCATTAGTATCAGTCTTTATTTTTCAAATCAATTTTCTGCTCCCATCAGGGAGATATGCAGTATATCAGTAGACCTTTCAAAGGGCAATTTTAATATCAAATCCAGTATAAAAAGCAATATAAAAGAATTGGAAGATTTGAGGAGAAGCACCAATATTTTGGCTGAAAAACTTAAATATCAGGATATGCTTAGAAAACGATTGATTTCAGACATTTCCCATGAAATAAGAACGCCTTTAAATGTATTGCAGAATAATTTGGAGGCAATGTTAGATGGCATTATCCCCATTACTACAGAAAGATTAGGTCATTTAAATGAGGAAGTAGTGAGATTTGGCAAATTATTAAATCATTTAGAGATTCTAAAGCAATTTGAATCGGAAAGTATCAAATTTAATTTCGAAATCCTTTCTTTAGACGAATTAATAAAGTCTATATACAATGATTTTCGTATGGAAGCGGAAAATAATGACATTACCTTTGAATGTATTATACAACCTAATAAAGATTATAAAATAGCCGGAGATAGAGATAAGTTAAAACAAGTCTTTATTAATCTCCTATCCAACGCTTTGAAATTTACAGGCCGCAATGGAAAAATCTTAATTTATTTATATAGAGAGAATCCATATGTCATCATAGAAATTAAAGACAATGGAATTGGGATAAAAAAAGAAGATTTGCCTTTTGTATTTGAGAGATTTTATAGAGGAGATAAAAGCAGACATCAGACTCCAGGTAGTGGTATTGGATTAACCATTGTAAAAAATATTTTAGATTTTCATTCTGCAAACATTGATGTAGAAAGCCAGGAAGGCCTGGGAACGACATTTAAACTTAAATTTATAGGAGTGAAAAATAATGATAAAATTATTAAAGAGATTTATAAAGAATTTAGCTGAGGAAAACAATAAAACTTTTGGCGGTAGCAGATTAGACTGTTGTGACTTAAATAAATCCAATAATAATAGCAAGGAAACCAGTGAAAAAAATAAGTAATAGTAAGAAAGAACTTTGATGTTATACATCAAAGTTCTTTCTTACTATTTAAAATATTTTTCTCTAACGATTTCTAAATTTGTTGTTTCTAAATCATCAACAACATCAATGAGTCCTAAAATCTGAGAGCCTTTTATGATTCCATAAGTACCGGACTGTCCAGCAGGAAATTCTATTTCGTTAAGTCCTTTTACACCAGTAAATGAAGCAATGACGTCGCCGGTAGTTCCATCGATTATCAAATATTCCCCTTCTGCATTATCAAATGCAGTTAAATCAAAGGTTATCTTGGTTGTTAAATGATTTCCTGTAACAAGAATTAAAGGCTGCAATTCATAGCCGATACCGTCAAATTTAGCAGTTAGATATTCTTTTGAACTTTCAGCTTTATTGATTAAGAGTTCTGTAGGCACTTTTGTTAAATCATTTCCGTAAATACTCGGTTTATTATATGCGGTGGAGTTAGAGCCTTCATCAATCGGAACAGCACAACAGCTGGGGCCCGTACTTGCAGGAGGCAGAGAAGGATCTGGCTTTGAGGTGTCTACGGCACTCAGATTATCCACAACTTTTATAACCCCCCTAATCATACCCATCCAACAGCTAAAATGAATGTCTTCATTACCAGGAGTAAATTCTATGATATTTTCTCCTTTCTTAATTTTTGTTTGGAGATTCAATGCTCTTGCAACAATTGCATTGTTGCAGGAATTAAGTTGTTGGCCATCAATAACCCATTGAACAGGGATCCCTTTTTGAACATAAAATGCATTGGGCGTATATCCTCTATTATCAGCAGTCATTTTAATCACTTGAATGCCGTTTTTTAGTATAGCTTTTTCAACATTTGGATTGGATATATTATTATTAGTCAATACAGCCATAGGATTTAGATTGATTCCTGCAAGGGCAAAGCCTCGATTACCCATCATTAAGCCGAGAACAATTATAAGAATCCCACTGAATTTAAGCATTTTCTTTGTATAATTTTTGCTGAGCAAACCGGATAAAGATCCAAAAACTAGCATAAGAGGAACGGTTCCTACAGAAAACATAAACATGGAGAGGGCACCTTTTATAGCGCTTCCAGTCCCAAGAGCATAAAGTTGCATCGTTTGAAGAGGACCGCAGGGCATAAAACCGTTTAACAGTCCCACCAGCAATGGAGAACTGGACTTATTTTTAATTTTACATACCGCATGGGGCAATTGAATATGAAATTTCCTAAATGCGGTAAAACCTAGCATATTAAGACCCATTATAATCATGAACAGCCCGGCAAAGATTTGTAATGCCGATTTTGCCATAATGGATAAGGATATGACTGAGCCGAGGGCGCCGATGATTCCACCTAATATCGTATAAGAAATCACTCTTCCTAAATTATATAAGAGTGCCGGTTGAATTGCCTCAAATTTATTACTACCAGAGGTTGATAAGCTTTGTGAAAGCAAGATTCCGCCGCACATGCCGACACAATGAACGGAGGTTAGTATTCCAACCATGAAAAGAACGGCATATGAAGCATTGGCTAGTTTAGTTTCCATATCAAATCCAGCGGTATTCAATCCAAGGAGAATGACAGCGGCTGCGATGATTAAAATTCCTATAAATTTAAAAGGGATGGAATCTTCCGTACTGTATCCTGCAGCTTTTATGGCAGCTTTTATTTGGGATAAATCACATAATATATCATCGTATTCTACTTCAGCAAATTGATCGCTGTAATGGGCTTTAACGTTTACTATCCCCTGTATTTTTTTAATAGCTCTTTCAACTGAATGCTCACAGGATGTACATGTCATATCGTAAACTTTAATTTTCTCTTTTCTGATACTCATAATTTCCTCCCTGAAATAAACAACTCATCTTAAATTTTTCTATATAGAAAGTATATAAAATAAATATGTTGATTTTATGAAGATAAAATACTTGTTTATTTATTGATATGGGAAAATGTAAAAAATTCCTATGGACATTATAATCCAATTGCTTAATGACTATGTGGCCTGAGGAGATTATTACGAATGTAATTAAGAAGCATGAAAATATAATCAATGCATTAGAAAGAAGAGATACAGAATTGGTACAAAAAGAGATGAAATATCATTTAGACAAATTGGTCATAGAAGTAGACATTCTTACCAAACAATGCCCTGAATACTTTGAATTAAGTGAGAGGAAAGAAGTATTCGATTTATGCAAATTGAAACTATGATAAAAATTATAGTTTTTTTCAAATTATTTATTGACATATGCCTACTAGCATGTTAGATATGGTAGCATATCTTATAGTTATTTCTTACAAAAATATTTCCTTTTTAGGTTAAAAATTATTCATTTTTTTAAAATCTAAACAAAACAAGTATGGATAGCTATAGGAATTTCAAAAGGTGACTTTAAGGAGACACCAAAAATATCTTCTAAAGGCCTTAATGAAGGTAGAGTAAAGTTTCAAAAAGTATCTAACGAGTAAAACAAGAAAGGCAGGTGAAAGTGTTACAGATTTACTAAAGTTATTAGTAAGTACATTGTAACAGTGCGATATGCAGATGACATTTCGATGGTATGGAGAAGGAAATGACTCAGTAACACTGGAACAGATCAAACAAATTCCGGGAGTAACAGGAATTGTTTGGGCACTTCATCACAAGCAACCGAGTGAAATCTGGTACGAGGAAGAGATTGCTGAAGTTAAAAAACAACTGGATCAATATGGATTCAACATGGATGTTGTAGAATCTGTAAATGTACATGATGATATTAAGATAGGATTGCCTTCAAGAGATCAGTACATTGAAAACTACAAAACCACTTTGCGCAATCTGGCAAAGTTTGGTGTTAAGGTTGTTTGTTACAACTTTATGCCAGTATTTGATTGGACCCGTACAGATTTGCACCATAAGCTTCCGGATGGTTCCACTGCTTTGTTTTATGAAAAGAATTTAATTAAAGAAGATCCAATGGAAATGGCAGAATATATTCTTAAAGAATGCAAAGGGTATACCATGCCAGGCTGGGAACCAGAACGTATGGCTAAACTTCAAGAATTATTTGAAGCCTATAAACCAGTTACCAAAGAAAAGCTTTGGGAGAACTTAAAATATTTCCTTGAAGCAATTATGCCTACTTGTCATGAATGTGACATCAAAATGGCTATTCATCAGGATGATCCGCCATGGGATATTTTTGGATTGCCACGATTGCTTGTTGACGAAGCTTCTATTTCAAAATTTTTATCTATGGTGGACGATCCATACAATGGACTGACACTTTGTTCCGGTTCCTTAGGGGCTAACCCAAACAACAATATTGCAGATATTATTCGTAAACATCATGATCGTATTTATTTCGCCCATATCAGAAATGTGAAGCATTATGAAAATGGGGATTTTTCAGAGGTATCCCATCGTGATTGCGATGGAGATGTTGGTATTCTAGACATTGTGAAAGCATATCACGATTGCGGCTTTAAGGGATACATTCGTCCTGATCATGGTCGTCACATATGGAATGAACAGTGTCGACCAGGTTATGGTTTATATGACCGCGCTCTTGGGGTTATGTATATTCTGGGTATATGGGATATTTTGGATAAAATTGAAGGGAAGAAGTAGCAATTATGAAGCTTAATCGTGAATCTATTAAGAATAAAGAGGCATGGAAAGGCTATAAACTTCCAAAGTATGATCTTGAAATGATCTCAGCAAATACAAAAGAAAGACCCAATTGGATTCATTTCGGAGCGGGCAATATTTTTCGGGCATTTCAAGCCAATGTTTTAAATAATCTCTTGAATGAAGGGAAAACAGATGTTGGGTTGATTGTTGCTGAAGGATATGATTATGAAATTATCGATGCAGCATATCAAAAGCAAGATAATTTAGGAATTTATGTAAAGCTTAACGGAGAGGGTTCTATCGATAAAACAGTGATCGGCAGTGTATTAGAATCCTTAAAATTAGACTCTGCTAATAAAAAGGATTTTGACAGATTGAAAGAAATTTTTAGAAAACCGTCCCTGCAAATGGCAAGTTTTACAATTACGGAAAAGGGCTACAGTTTAGTAAATGGAAAAGGTGAGATTGTTCCAGAAATAGCTGAAGACTTAAAAGAGGGTCCACAAAAAGTATCCAGCTATCTTGGAAAAGTTGCTGCCCTATTATATGAAAGATACAAAGCAGGCGAGCTGCCCATTGCTATGGTTAGTATGGATAACTGTTCCCACAATGGAGATAAGCTGAAAAGTGCCATGATTACCATCGCAAGTAGGTGGGTACAAAATGGAGTTGCGGATGCTGGATTTGAGGCATATGTCGACAATCCTGATAAAGTGACTTTCCCATGGTCCATGATTGATAAAATTACACCCAGACCAGATGATAAAGTAAAAGAGATTTTAATAAATGATGGTTTAGAAGATATGGACCCTGTTATTACTTCTAAAAGTACTTATGTCGCTCCCTTTGTAAATGCAGAAGAAGCAGAATACCTTGTTATTGAAGATGCATTTCCCAATGGGCATCCTCCAATTGATTTAGGTGGTGTGATTTTCACCCAGCGAGAGATTGTAGATAAGGTTGAAAAAATGAAAGTTTGTACTTGCTTAAACCCATTACATACGACACTTGCAGTATTTGGATGTTTGTTATCCTATACCAAGATATCTGATGAAATGAAAGATCCAGATCTTAAAAGATTGGTTGAAAGGGTAGGTTATGTAGAAGGATTACCGGTAGTAGTAGATCCAGGAATTATTAATCCAAAGGAATTTATTGATACAGTGGTTAATGTAAGAATTCCGAATCCGTTTATGCCGGATACCCCTCAACGTATAGCGTGTGATACCTCACAGAAACTTGCCATTCGCTTTGGAGAAACCATTAAAGCATATGTAAAAAGTCCTGACCTGGATGTTAAGAGTTTAAAAGGTATTCCACTTGTTTTGGCAGGATGGTGCCGTTATCTTATGGGAATTGATGATCAAGGTAATAAGTTTGAACTAAGTCCAGACCCAATGCTTGACAAGGTATGCCCAATTGTAGCGGATATTAAATTGGGAGATAAAGTAGATATTCATAAAGTACTACAACCCCTTCTTTCAGATGAAAGCATTTTTGGTGTTAATTTGTATGAATGTGGACTTGGTGAGCTAGTTGAATCCTATTTTAGTGAGTTGATCAGCGGTACTGGTGCAGTCAGAGCGACGATTAAAAAGTATGTATAGATTTTAGGAGTTTTTTTGAATCAAAATTAAGCGGACATGTGCAAAAACACTAAGGTCAAAAAAGTGCTGCAAAACAAATATAGTGGTTTTTATTTAAAAATTTAATTATATAATTTAAAGCATTTTACTTTTATTAGGAGGGAACAAAAATGAAGAAGAGAATTTTAGCAGTTATTTTAACAATTGGAATGATGTTTTCGTTAGCGGCATGTTCTGGTGGAAAAGGAGCTTCCAGTAATAACAATGCAGCACCAGAAAGTAATAAGCCGGCAGAGTCTGCAGATACTTCCAAAGAGCAAAAAGAATCAAATGAATCATTTGAAATAGTAATTGGTCATATTGTTGATGAAGAAAACACATGGCACAAAGCTTCATTGAAATTCAAAGAAATAGTGGAAGAAAAGTCACAAGGAAGAATTAAGGTTACTATTTATCCTAACTCTACTTTAGGATCAGAAGTTGATATGCTTCAATCTATGTTAAATGGCGGCGGCGTTGATATTGTATTTACAGGTGAAACTATGCAGACATACGCTGAAGAATTGGGTATCATTGGAATGCCATATGCGATCACCAGTCCAGAACATTTAAAAGCAGTTGTTGAAGGTGAAGTAGGGGAAGAGCTTAAAGAAATTATGATCAATAGTGGATTTAGACCATTAGCGTATTTTGAACGTGGACCACGTAATATTACATCAAATAAAAAGATTATGACTCCCGATGATCTGAAAGGATTTATTATTCGTACACCACAATCTCCAATGACAGTTGCGGCGTTTGAAGCAATGGGAGCAAAACCAACACCAATGGCTTTCTCTGAAGTATTTACTTCTTTACAACAAGGTGTTATCCATGGACAGGAAAACCCACTTGCAATGATTAGATCTGGCGGATTATTTGAAGTTCAGGATTATGTAATCCAATCAGAACACTTAAGAGCATGGGTATACGTTACAATAGCTGAATAGAAGTGGCAACAATTACCAGAAGATTTACAGACAATAGTAGCTGAAGCAGCACAGGAAATGCAAAGCTATGAACATGAATTATTCTTAGCACAAGAAGAAGCTGACAGAGCCTTCTTAGAAGAAAAAGGAATGGAATTTGTAGAAGTGGATCAGGAACCTTTCAGACAAAAAGCAGTTGAAGGAGTACTTAAGGTTTTAACTGACAAACAAAAAGAGCTGTATGAAAAAATCTTAGCAGCTAATCCAGCGAAATAAAACAAAATAAAAGATGAGATTAAAGAAAGAGTGGGCTCTGCCTATTCTTTCTGCTTTTGGAGGGGAAATATGAAAAAATTTGTAAAGGTTTACAATGATATTATGACATACATTGCTTTAGTATGCTTACTTGGGTTTGTAATCAGTGTACTGATACAAGTATTTAGCAGAACTTTTTTACCATTCTCTCCATCTTGGACAGAAGAAGCAGCCAGATATTTGTTCATCTACATGGTGGCTTTTGGGGGAAGTGTTGCAGTAAGAAAAAATGAATATGTAGGTGTTGAGATTCTGTCAGATATGCTTCCTGAAAAAGCACAGCGCATTTTAAAAATAGCTATTTTAATAGCCTTGGCAGTATTCAGTGGATATGTATTAATCAATTCTACCATGGGGTTTGCTTTAATCAAATATCGAATGGTATCTACTGCAATGCAGATCCCAATGCAATATGTTTATGGATCCTTATTAGTATTTTTCGGATTATTGGTATTTAGCTATATATTAGAAATTATTCTTGTATTAACAAAACAAGACGCAAGAGAGTAAGGGGGCTTAGGTAGATGGTCGCAGTATTATTTATTACATTTTTAATTTGTCTGGCTATTGGTGTTCCAGTTGCTTTTAGTTTAGGGATTTCATCTCTTGTGTATTTCATAGGAGCAGGAATGCCTCTGACGACGATGTCTCAAAGATTTTTTGCAGGACTTGATTCATTTACCTTATTATGTATTCCTGGATTTGTATTAGCAGGAAGCTTAATGAATCAAGGTGGTATTACAGAAAGATTGATAGGATTTTGTAATAAAATAGTAGGACACATTACAGGTGGATTAGCCCTTGCAAATGTTGGAGCATCTATGCTTTTTGCAGGTATTTCAGGGACAGCTTTGGCGGATACTGTTAGTATTGGTGGAGTTCTGATTCCAGCTATGAAAAAACAAGGTTATGATTCAGAATTTTCCTGTGCAGTAACTGCAGCGTCTTCCTGTGTAGGTCCAATTATTCCTCCATCTGTTCCAATGATTATAGCAGCTACAATGACAGGTTTATCTGTTTCTAAAATGTTTATTGCAGGTATTATTCCAGGAATTTTACTTGGTGTGGTTATGCTGATCGTAGCCTATATTATTTCTAAAAAGAGAAATTATCCGAAAGCAGAAAGACGAGCTACTCTAAAGGAAATTATAAAATCAGGTAAAGAATCCTTCTTTGCTATTGTGATGACTTTAATTATTTTAGTTGGTATTCTGGGCGGTATTGTAACACCAACAGAGGCGTCTATCATTGCTGTTTTATATGGTGTTCTTGTTGGATTCTTTGTTTACAAAGAATTAACAATGAAACGATTTTTAAAGTGTTTACAAGATACCGTTGTTTCCAGTGCTGCAATCATGGCATTGGTTGGATTTGCAAATATCTTTGCGTATATTTTAACCAAGGAACAGATTCCACAGATGGTTGCGGAATTTATGTTATCTGTGACAACAAATAAATATATTATACTACTACTTGTTAATTTGCTTTTAGTTTTTGTTGGCATGTTTATGGAAACAATCTCAGCTATTTTAATTCTTTTTCCAGTACTCCTTCGTTTAGTAACAGCAGTTGGAGTGGATCCAATTCAGTTCGGGGTTATCTGTGTATTAAATCTTGTTTTAGGATTGTGTACACCGCCGGTTGGAGTATGTCTGTTCGCAGCAACAAACATTGGAGAAACAAAATTGACAAAAGTTACAAAAGAATTAGTACCTTTCTTAATAGGCAATTTTGCTGTATTAGGTTTAGTGACTTATGTTCCAGCACTTACTATTGGAATTGTTAATCTTTTTAGCAAATAAAGGGCGGTGAATTAAAATAATGAAAGCAATTCAAATTGAAAAGCCAGAGGTTTTGAAGATCATTGATATTGAAAAGCCAGAGATATCGGAAGAAAATAATGTATTGATTAAAGTTACAGCATCAGGTATTTGTGGTTCTGACGTTGGAATTTATCATGGGCGTAATGCGGCTGCTACCTATCCTCGTATTATTGGACATGAAATTGTAGGACGAGTAGAGGATGTAGGAAATAACGTATCAAAACTTAAGGTAGGAGACAGAGTTATTATCGATCAAGTTGTAAATTGCGGAGAATGCTATGCATGTAAAAAAGGAAGAGGAAATGTTTGTGGTAATTTGCATGTTCGAGGAGTACATATAGATGGGGGTTACCGTGAATATATTGCAGTACCTGAAGATGCCTGCTACTTACTTCCAGACAGCCTTTCTGATGTAGAAGCAGTGATGATTGAGCCTACTACAATTGCAATTCAAAGTTGCTCCAGAGCGGAACTTTCTGGAGAAGATACGTTATTATTATTAGGTTATGGTGCATTAGGAAGCAGTATTTTAAAAATTGCAAGATTAAGTGGTGCAAAAATTATTGTAGCCGATATAGTAGATGAAAAATTAAAAGAGGCCTTAAATAATGGAGCAGATTATACAATCAATATTTTAAAAGAAGATGTGGTTGCTAAAGCAAAGGAATTAACTGGGGGATATGGACCAACAGTTTCTATTGATGCAGCCTGTACAAAAGATTCGCTTTCTATTTTGCTAAAGGCTACTGGAAATGCAGGGAGAGTTATCACTATGGGATTTTCTGTAGATCCAACAGAAGTGACACAGTTTATGATTACTTCCAAAGAGCTTGACGTTCGAGGGTCCAGACTACAAAATAAAAAATTCGGAGAAGCTATTCAGTTAATTCAGGAAGGAAAACTGAATCTAAAAGGAACGGTATCTCATACATTTTCATATCTTGATGCACAGAAAGCTTTCGATTTTATCGATTCAAAAGATCCTTCTATTAGAAAAATTGTATTAACATTTGAATAAAGTAAATGATTTCACTTAATTAATGGATTCCTACTTTTATAATGTGAAGCAGGGTTGAGAATAAAAAGTCTCCCTGCTTTAAATTTTCAAAAGGTTGTTTTGATATAGAGCGCTAAATAAATTATTTATATTGATTAATATCTGATATATAATTCATTTAGGAGTAAGTTTGAATTCTTTATATAGTTTAATCTCAAAAAGCAAAAATAGCATTATTATGGTAAAATTTAATAAGCCATAATTTTAGAGTAGATTCAAATGATTGCAACAGCTAAAAAATAGTGATGGAGGGAAAGTATGTCACTAAAGTATAGAGATCATGAAAATACAGTTCAAGGAGCAGTGTATTTAACTTTAAGAAATAATATTATGAATTTGCAGTTAAAGCCTGGTACTGTTATGAGTACCCAGGAAATAGCTACAAAGCTTAAGGTGAGCAGGACCCCTGTACGAGAAGCTTTCATTCGTCTCCAAAGAGAAGGATTAGTGGAGATTTTTCCGCAAAAAGAAACAGTTGTGTCAAAAATTAATTTAGACCGTGTCAGACAAGAGAGATTTATTCGTGAGAATTTAGAGATGGCAGTAATGAACTTAGCGATACAAAATTATATGCCGGAAGATATTGTAAAATTAAGAAAGAATATTCAAGTACAAAAAGATCTCTGTCAATCAAAAGATTATATAGGTTTTTTGAATATGGATACCCAATTTCATAAAACATTTTATGAAATATCTAAGCAACAATTGGCTTGGGAAACTATTAAAAATGTCAACGGACATTATAATCGCATTCGTTTAATGACTACGTGGTCTGAAGAGATTATTACAAACTCAATTAAACAACATGAAAATATAGTCAATGCATTGGAAAAAAAGGATATAGAACTGCTGCAAAAGGAAGTAAAATATCATTTGGAAAAATTAATTATAGAAAAAAATGATATTATCAAACAATACCCTGAATATTTTGAGTTAAATGCTGATGAGCAATTATACGATTTATCTATCATAAAAATATAATAAAAATCATTAATTACATCTACAACGTTCTTTTGGACATTCATTCTATGATGAATTTTTAGCTGTATTAGAGGGAAAAATAGAGAAAGATGACATAAGGGAAATGAAAAGACGGGATTATAAGGTCTCGTCTTTTCTTGTTTTACTATTTATTCAGTTTTGCTGAAATTTGTCCATAATCTTTCTTTCATCTTTAGTTTTTGGAAGAGGAGAGAAGCAAAAAATATTTTCTAAATTTAAAAAGTATGTTAAACTATGCTGGTAAATAGAATTTCTCTATTTTTGAAGAGTTTTTTAAGGAGTGAGCGCTTTTAAGAAAGGAAGATAACGATGCAGGATGTGGTTCAGTCTGTAGATCGAACATTATCCATACTGGAAGTATTATCAGATTATGAAGATGGGTTAGGATTAGCAGAATTAAGTGCAAAATTGGACCTTCATAAGAGTACAGTACATAGATTATTATCTACATTGATGATCAAGGGATATGTAGAGCAAAACCCTGTAACGAATAAATACAAAATCACGTTTAAATTATTCGAATTAGGCAGCAAACGGCTTGCTCATATGGATATTTTAGAAATTGCCAAGCCATATTTAAAAGAATTAATGGAAAAGACCAATGAAGTGGTCCACTTAGTGATGAGGGAAAATACGGATATTATTTACATAGACAAAGTAGAATCCGAAACAACAATCAGAATGCACTCAAGAATTGGCAGAAGAAGTCCCATGTATTGCACTGCTGTAGGAAAAGCTATGATGGCATGGCTTCATGAAAAAGAAGTAGTTGATATCTGGAGCAAAAGTGACATACAACAATATACCCCTTTTACTATTACAAATTTTGAGGATATGAAAAATGAGCTGAAACTTATTAAACAGAAGGGTTTTGCCATAGATAATCAGGAAAATGAATTGGAGGTTAGATGCATAGGGGCTTCCATTTTTGATTATACAGGTAAACCTTGTGCAGCGATCAGTATATCTGGTCCTATTACAAGGATGACTGATGAAAGAATTGAAATGTTTTCAAAATGGCTTATAAAATATACATCCGAAATTTCTAAAGAACTGGGCTATAAAATGTAGCCTGGTTTTTTTATTCTTAAAAAATGCAAGATTATAAGTATGGAAGAGAATGACGGAATAATTTTGCTCAAACTAAAGATAATTGAAATATATAACCTGATTTAATCTCTTGCATAATTCATGATGATTTCGTATAATGAAACTATAGTTCATATTGTGAAACGAGAAAGGATTGAAAATCACCATGATTTCTAAAATCGAAACTTTAAAAAAGATTATGGATGTCGGTATTGTAGCAGTTGTTAGAGCTGAAAATGAAGAAAAAGCTGAAAAGATTGCTCAGGCTTGTATTGAAGGGGGAATTCCTGCAATCGAAGTTACTTTTACCGTTCCCAGAGCAGATAGAGTGATAGAATCATTAAAATCTAAATTCACTAAAGATGAATTAATCGTTGGAGCAGGTACAGTATTGGACAGTGAAACTGCAAGAGTAGCTATCCTGGCTGGAGCAGAGTACATCGTTAGTCCAGGATTTGATTTAGAAACAGCAAAATTATGTAACAGATATCAAATTCCTTATATGCCTGGATGTATGACCATTACAGAAATGATTCGTGCAATGGAAGCAGGGGCAGATGTTATTAAAGTGTTCCCAGGCAGTGCCTATGGACCAGACATTATTAAAGCAATTAAAGGGCCTCTTTCACAGGCTGTATTGATGCCTACTGGTGGAGTAAGTTTAGATAATGTAGATCAATGGATTAAAAATGGATGTGTTGCTGTAGGTGTTGGCGGAGAATTAACTGCCGGGGCAAAAAGTGGAAATTATGGGCTGATTACTGAAACAGCAAAACAATTTATAGAAAAGATCAAACAAGCTAGAAATTAAGGAGTGAAATGAAGATGAGTAAAAAAATTGTTACTATGGGAGAAATCATGCTTCGTCTTTCAACACCTGGTTATTTAAAATTTGAGCAGGCGAATTCTTTTGACGTTGTATATGGTGGTGGAGAAGCTAATGTGGCTGTATCTGTAGCAAACTATGGACTGGATGCTTATTTTGTAACCAAGCTCCCTAAAAACCCAATTGGACAGTCCGCAATAAACAGCTTAAGACAATTTGGAGTGCATACAGATTATATTGCGCGCGGCGGAGAAAGAATTGGTATCTATTATTTAGAAACAGGAGCATCCATGCGTCCTTCCAAGGTTGTTTATGACAGAGCTCATTCTGCCATCGCAGAAGCAGATGTTTCTGATTTTGATTTTGATAAAATTTTCGAAGGAGCAGACTGGTTCCATTTTAGCGGAATTACTCCTGCAATCAGCGATAAAGCAGCCGAACTTACAGAAGCAGCTTTAAAAGCAGCTAAAAAACACGGTGTAACTGTAAGCGTGGATTTAAACTACAGAAAGAAATTATGGTCTCCGGAAAAAGCACAAAAAGTAATGACCAACTTAATGCAATACGTAGATGTATGTATTGGAAATGAAGAAGATGCTGAAAAAGTATTAGGATTCAAACCTGGAGAAACCGATGTAACCAAAGGTGAATTAGAATTAGAAGGCTACAAAAATATCTTTAAAGCTATGAAAGAAAAATTCGGTTTTAAATATGTAGTAACCACTTTAAGAGAAAGCTATTCTGCATCCGATAATGGATGGAGTGCTTTAATATATGACGGAAACGAATTTTATCGTTCCAGAAAATATGATATTCGTATCGTTGACCGTGTAGGTGGTGGCGACTCTTTTGCAGGAGGATTAATTTATGGTTTGGTTACTGGTCAAAACTTCAAAGATGCATTAGAGTTCGCAGTTGCAGCTTCCGCACTGAAACATACCATCCCAGGAGATTTTAACCATGCTTCATTAGATGAAGTAATGACCCTTGTTAAGGGAGATGCTTCTGGCAGGGTTCAACGATAATACGTTAAATGTGTTCATGAGAATTACTTCCTATACATTAAAATTATTTCCTATATGAGTATGTCTAAAAACATACTCTCTTTTTTTATATAAATGATAAAGGAGATGAAAGGCATGGAGCTGATTACTTTTGGAGAATCAATGGTATTATTTAATCCAGGATCAAAAGGACCTCTTCGTTATGTCAATAATTTTTATAAAACTATAGCTGGTGCAGAGTCTAATGTGGCCATAGGTCTTGCAAGACTTGGACATGAAGTAGGATGGTTTTCAAAATTAGGAGATGACGAATTTGGAAGATATATAAAGGCAACCATCAGAGGGGAAGGGGTTGATGTTTCCAGAGTAAGAACGGATCCCCAGAATAATACGGGATTGATATTTAAAGAACGTTTTGCCCATGTTAATCCTAATGTATATTACTATCGCAAAAATTCTGCTGCTGCGAATATAACCCCGGAGGATCTGGATGAGGAATATATAAAAACAGCAAAAATACTGCATTTGACAGGCATAACTCCAGCGCTTTCTCAGTCAGCAAGAGAGACTGTATTCAGAGCTATTCAAATAGCTAAGGACAATGGGGTTTTAGTATCTTTTGACCCCAATATAAGATTAAAACTTTGGAGCGTTAATGAGGCAAGACCAGTGTTGCTAAAGATTGCAGAATCTGCAGATGTGATTTTCCCTGGAATTGATGAAGGCAAAATTTTGTTGGGAATGGAAAAACCAGAGGAAATTGCAAAAGCATTCATAGATATGGGATGCAAAATAATAGCAATTAAACTTGGGAAAGAAGGATGCTACGTAGCCAATAAAGACCAGGGAGAATATGTTGCCGGGTATCCCGTGGATGAAGTAGAAGATACTGTAGGGGCAGGAGATGGATATGCAGCAGGATTTTTATCAGGCATCTTAAGAAATTTATCTTTATCAGAATGTGCACAGTATGCTAATGGTGTAGGAGCTATGGCTACTTTAGTGAGCGGAGATATGGAAGGCCTTCCAACTTACCTTCAGCTATTGGAATTCATCGGTAAAACAGAGCATATTGATCGATAATATGTTTTTAAAAAATAGGGATCATGTTAAAACAAAAGCAAAACCTTCAAGTTCCCAACTTGAAGGTTTTGCTTTTGTTTTAACTGTTCGTATCGAACAGCTTTTAATATTATAGTGCTCGTCCGGGAGTAAGTGCATTAATGATTCCGATAACAATAGAACCAATAATGGCTCCCCAAAGGGTTACATCAAAACCTTGCACCAGATATTTTGTAAAATATATAATGGCAACAGATACGATGAATCCTACGATCCCTCTTCCAAAAGGAGAAGCATCAATTCCTGTAACTTTTTCTATCAGATAGTCTATTGCAGTAATAACAATGGAAGCAACAATGAGTGACCATAAATTAGCAATACTAAATCCAGGGGTAAAGAATGCAGTTATTGCTAGAACGACTGCTGTACCTAGTAATCGCAGCAATACATGTCCAATGCTAAAATTACCTTCATTATTGGTTCTGTTACGTGTTTCATCAGCCATATTTTTCCCTCCAATATTTCAAAAAATTATTTGCTTCGAGAATAATCATATCTCAAATGCTTTAACATAAATATTTATTATATAGTGTAGTGTCTCCATTAATTATAGAATCATACAAGAGATGAAGAAAAAATTGTATTAAAAATCTTCATTTTTAAGATTAATAATAAAATTTTTCAAAAAAATTAAAATAATGATTGACTTTATGAAACATCCATGATATATTATTTTACAACTTAAAGGCTTAAAAACGATGAAGAGGAGTAGTAAGTTTTTGGATGATTTCAGAGAGCTGTTGGGTGGTGTGAAACAGCATCAGAAGAAGACTGAACTCGCCTCGGAGTTGCTCACTGAAATGTAAGTAGGATGAGACGGCAGTCAACCGTTATGATGACAGGATATCGGCAGTAATTGTATATTTTCATGGCTCGTATCCGTTAATATTTGCAATAAAGGGTGGTAGCGAATTCTTTCGTCTCTTTTGGGATGAAAGATTTTTTTATATGAAAATATACTTATTATGACTGCTTGTATCTGCTTAAGATGCATTCCTTTTTGAGGAATGAACAAGAGTGGTACCGCGGAAGAAGGTCTTTCGTCTCTGTTTGAGATGAAAGACCTTTATTATTTGTATAGGAAATTCACCAGTATTTCCTAAACGATAAAAATTAATCGTTATAATTTTATTAATATAGAGGAGGAAAAAGTATGAGAAGTATGAATTATCAAAAGTATCGACCTTATCCACCGTTAAACTTGAAAAACAGAAGATGGCCTGATCAAACTATTACAACAGCGCCTATTTGGTGCAGTGTAGACTTAAGAGACGGAAATCAGGCTTTAGAAATTCCTATGAATCTTGAGCAGAAATTAAAATTGTTTCACTTCCTTGTAAAGATGGGATTTAAGGAAATTGAAGTAGGATTTCCTGCAGCTTCAGAAACAGAATTTAAATTTGTAAGAAAACTTATTGAAGACAATTTAATTCCAGAGGATGTAACCATACAAGTATTAACACAGGCGAGAGAGCACATCATAAAAAGAACATTTGAAGCCCTGGAAGGAGCAAAGAGAGCGATCGTTCACTTATATAATTCTACTTCTGTACTTCAAAGGGAAGTTGTATTTAAGAAGAATAAAGAAGAAATCAAAGCATTGGCTGTTGAAGGGACAAAAATAGTAAAAGCACTGGCGGATGAAAGAGAAAAAGGAAGCATCATTTTAGAATATTCTCCAGAAAGTTTTACAGGAACAGAAGTAGACTATGCAGTAGAAATTTGTGAAGCAGTGATGGATGTATGGCAGCCTACGCCTGAACATAAAGCAATTATTAATCTGCCTGCTACAGTAGAAATGTCCACGCCTAATATTTATGCAGATCAAATCGAATATTTTGGAGATCATATTAAAGGCAGGGATTCCATCATTATAAGCGTCCACACCCATAATGACAGAGGAACTGCTGTGGCTGCTTCTGAATTGGCAATGCTTGCTGGTGCTGAAAGAGTAGAAGGAACTTTGTTTGGAAACGGAGAAAGAACGGGGAATGCGGACATTATTACCCTTGGAATGAATTTATTCTCCCAGGGTATAGACCCAGAACTGGATTTTAGCGATGCCAATGCAATTGTAGAGATTTATAAAGAAAATGTAAGAATGGATGTATCTCCAAGACATCCTTATGTAGGGGATTTGGTATATACTGCATTTTCTGGATCTCATCAGGATGCCATTAAAAAAGGTATGGACAGATACAAAAAAGAAAAACCAAAATATTGGGAAGTACCCTATCTTCCTATTGATCCTGCGGACATAGGAAGAAGCTACGATCCGATTATCCGCATCAACAGCCAATCCGGCAAAGGCGGTGTAAGTTATATTTTAGAAAATGAATTTGGGTTCCGTCTTCCTCGATCTATGCAGCAGGAATTCAGTGTAATCATTACCAATGAATCTGACTATAAGCAGGAAGAGCTGTCGCCACAAGAGATTTACGATATTTTTATAAGAGAATATACGAATATTTATTCACCTGTTTCATTAAAAAAATATAATGTTACAACAGAGGATGATTCCATTACCATTTCTGCGATTGCGACAATCGATGGAACAGAAGCAAAACTGAGTGGAGAAGGTAACGGACCAATTGATGCTTTATGTAATGCCTTAACACAATATGCACCTGTAAGTTTTAAAGTAGTAGAATATGAGGAACATTCTTTAGAACAAGGGTCTAATTCGAGGGCAGTGTCCTATATAAAATTACAGGATGAGAATGGCAAATCTTATTTTGGTGCAGGAATCCACAGCAATATTAATACTTCATCTATTCAGGCGCTTATTAATGCATTTAATAAAATGGTAAAGGCGTTGACAAAGAAATAATATATTTATATAATAATGTTGATTTATAAACATATTTTAATGAAAGGGTAAGGTATTGGCAGAAATGAGAATCTAATCCACTTTGATTTATTTAAAATGATGAATTGAATAAAGTCTTAATCAAGGGCTTTATTTGCATGCATTTTATTAAATTTGGAAGTGGATAGTATTCTTATAACTGTTGATACCTGAATATATAATGGTATTGTCATCTGATGGTCTGATTGTATTTATTGATAGCCTTAGTGCGTTTTATTGCATTTTCAGAGATTATTGGGTGGTTTTGATTAAAAATAGTTATAATGTAGTACTATCCTCTCCAAATTATAAAGGAGAGGTTTTTTTATGTTATTGTTAGAAGCAAAAAATATAAAAAAGTACTTTGGTGATCGATTGATTTTGGACATTGAAGGATTAAATATTTATTCTGAAGACAGAATAGGTATTGTAGGCGTCAATGGAGCAGGAAAGACTACATTAATCAATGTATTGAGCAAAAAATTAGAACCGGATGAGGGTTGGGTGAAATTATACGGAAATTATTCCTATATTTCGCAGCTGGATGCCCCTGATGGTCAAACGCTCAGTAATGAGATGGCTTCAAAATTTGGCGTACCAAGGACATGGAGTATGTATATGAGCGGTGGGGAAAAAACAAGGTTTAAACTTGCCATTGCACTGGAAGAAAAAAGCGCTCTGATTTTTGCAGATGAGCCGACCAGTAATGTGGATATGGAAGGCATTGAGTTAATGGAAAAAAGATTTGAAGAATATAATGGGGCCCTGCTGATTATTTCCCATGACAGAGATTTTTTAGATCGATTATGTAATAAAATTCTGGAGATAGAACATGGGAAGATCAAAATTTATAATGGAAATTACAGCGATTATGCTGCTCAAAAGAAGCAGGAAGTTGAAAGAGCACAATTTGAATATGAGGCATATATCAAGGAAAAAAAGAGACTTCAGGAAGTGATCCTTGAGACCAAACAGAAGGTAAAAAGTATTAAAAAAGCTCCAAGACGAATGGGAAATTCTGAAGCCAGACTTCATAGGAAAATGGGAAACCAAAAAGCAAAGGCGAATTTAGAAAGAGCCATAAAGAATATAGAAAAAAGAATAGAGCATCTGGAGGTTAAAGAAAAACCTAAAGAACAAGAAAGCATCAAATTGGATTTGCAGGATGCCAATAAAATCTACAGCAAAATCCTTATTGAAGGCAGGAATATTTATAAGGCATTTGGAGATAAAATGATATTTGAGAATGCCGAATTCAGCATTTATAATTCTTCAAAGATTGCTTTGATTGGTCCTAACGGCTGCGGAAAAACGACTTTGATTAAGATGATTATGAATAAAGAAGCACCGGTTAAAGTTGCCCAAGGGGCAAAGATAGGGTATTTTAGCCAGGATATGAGTATTTTAAAGGATGACTTAAGTATCATAGAAAATATAATGGAAAGCAGCATTTATCCTGAAAATTTTGTAAGAACACTCCTTGCAAGGCTGCTCTTTAAGAGAGAAGATGTTTATAAAAAAGTGAATGTTCTTAGCGGAGGAGAAAGAGTTAAAGTTTCCTTTGCCAAAATATTATTGCAGGACATCAATCTCCTTATACTGGATGAACCTACAAATTATATGGACATCAATTCTCTTGAAGTAGTGGAAAATGCTTTAAAGGACTATGACAGAACTCTTTTATTTGTTTCCCATGACAGAAGATTTGTAGAATCTGTGGCGAACCACATTATGACGATTGAAAATTATAAAATCAAAACATTTAAGGGAACTTATAAAGAATATTTAGCCAGTAAAGATACAGCAAAACGCAGTAATGAAAAAGAAGAAATCCAAAAGCAAATTCTTATACTGCAGAATCGCCTTTCGGAAGTTATAGGTAAGCTCTCCATGCCTTCTCCAAAAGATGACGTAGAAGCCTTAGACAGAGAATATTATGAAATCCTAGGACAAATAAAAGAGCTTAAAAATATGCTTTAAAGATTCAAAGCTTCTCTGAGGAATGAGAACTAAAGTTATGCAGCATACTAATGAGGTAATTCATTCATAAAGGAGGACTATGCATTGAATAAGACGATGTCTTCGGAAGAACTCAGAGAAGCGATTGAGGAGTTTATGCTGGAACATAGGTCTGCATCCCTTGCAACCTGTAAAGATAATGTTCCAAGGAGTAGTCCGGTACAGTTTTTTCTGGGAAAAGACTTAAGCGTCTTTATACTTTCGGCAGGGGGTGAAAAATTCGATGCGATTAAAGCCAATCCCAATGTTTGCCTGCTTGTCAATACTGAATATATCAACTACAGGAAAATAAAAGGGGTACAGGTATTTGGCAAAGCAACTACCAACATGGAGGCACCGGAAATTTTCGAAGAAGCAAAGGTTTACTGTCCGGAACCATTTTTGATGGATCATGAAGGAGAACGCTTAAAAGTCATCAAAATTATTCCTCAGAAAATCGTATATCTGGATTCTCTGGAAGATGGGGACAGGACAAAACAGATCTTAGACCTTAAGGCGAATCGTGTACAAATCAAGGAAGATGAATTGGGATTGGCAAAGTTGTAAATTGTGATTCTAATCACAGTTTTAAAATGATATCTATAGTATGATAAAGGGTGCTTAATATGAGCACCCTTTTTTATTACACAGAAATTTCTTTGAATTTCCTATGTAATAAAAGCCCTCCGGCTAAGATGCGCACTCGCGCGTAATATATTTTGTCGGTTTTGCCGACTCACTTGATACAAAAGTTTTAAGGACGAAACTTTTTTTGCATTAAAAAGTTACTATAGATGAAAATAATGATTAAGAGGAGAATGATTAATGTTTTTTAAAAAGAAAAGAAGTAACGAGATAGTGAATAATGACTCAGATGAAGTTGTGAACATGAATGAGCAATCTTTAAGGGAAGACGAGATTAAAGATAGTGTAAAGAATATATATGGGCAGATCCTTCAGACAATAGAAAAACATGCAAGCATTAATGTTCAGCATGGAGAATTAGCCGCCCTTGCAGAACAGATGAATAAGTCTGTTAATGAAGTCAACTCGGTGGTTGAACGGTCCGATCAAAATATCGTTGAATTATCTGAGATAAGCGAGATATTATCAACCATATCCAAAGAATCTGGAGATCAAGCAAAAGAAGGGCAAGTGGCAGCGGACAAACTCTATAAAATCATTACATATCTTGAGAAAGGCTCCCAGGAACTTTCAATGAAAATGATGGAACTGGAAAAAAGATCTAATGAAATCAATATGATTAATCAGACCATAAGAAACATTGCAAGTCAAACCAATTTATTAGCTTTAAATGCAGCGATAGAAGCAGCCAGGGCTGGGGAGTCCGGAAGAGGTTTTGCGGTGGTAGCCAATGAAGTAAAAAAATTAGCCGAAGAAACAACAAAAAGTGCCAAAAATATCGAAGAACTCATTAAAAATATACAGAATGATATTATAGAAACTTTAGAAAAGAATAAGAAGAATGAGGAAACCATTGGGAAAGGCATCCAAATGAGTCAAGTGGTGAATGAAAAAGTAACAGGTATGGAAAGCGGTTTTCAGCAAATGCAGCTGAAAATAAATGATGTGGATCAAAGTATTGGGATTCAAAGACAGTACTCCAATGAAATATTAAAGCAGACAAAAATATCTGGGGAGTTACTTATGAGCATGAATGACAAATTAATCAGTCATGTTGAAAAAGCAAGCATAGTGGATGAATATTTGCAAAATCACTTAAAAGAATTAAAAGACATTATAGCATAAAATAATTTCATTACATCTGCAATTTTCTATTATCCTCCATTGAACTGGTTTATAAGCCAGTTCTTATTTATTGCATAGAAAATTCTGCTGAATTCCTATGCAATAAAATGTACAATTATGCGTCCAGTCACAGTTTTATTTCTGTAGATATAGTATCCTTTAACCATCAGACGGACAACCTTAGAAGTTCATCTCATTATTAAGAATAAAATTGATGGAGGGATATATATGAAAAAAATAACAGACAATGTATTTTGGGTAGGAAAAAATGACGACAGGAAGGTACCATTTCACAGATTAATTTTGGAGAGAGGGACAACCTATAACAGTTATCTTTTGACAACCGGGAAACCTACAGTGATTGATACAGTAGATATTGCCTTTGCGAAGGAATATGTTGACAACCTTAAAGAAGTCATTGATCTTAATACCATTGAATATATCGTAATTAACCACGTTGAACCGGATCATGCAGGAGCTCTTCCGGCACTGGCAGCCAGAGCAAAAAATGCTAAAATTGTAACAACCAAGCTGGGCAGTGAACTTTTAAAAGATATGTTTAAACTGCATAATCGTGAATTTATCATTGTTCATGATGGGGACAGATTAGACATAGGAGGGAAAATCCTGCAATTCTTTGAAACACCGTATCTTCATACGGAAGAAACAATGATCACTTACAGTATTGACGATAAAACTCTATTCCCCTGCGATATTTTCAGTACTCATATAGCCAATAATGAACTTTTTAATGATTTGGCTACGGGTGAGTATATTGAAGATTTCAAGGTGTATTATAAACTCATTATGGGGCCCCACAGACCATATGTCCGTGAGATGCTTAGGAAAATCAATAAATTGGAGATTGATATGATTGCGCCATCCCATGGTTATATATTAAGGGAAAATGCCCATGATTTTATCAGAATGTATGATGAAATGAGCAGTTTAGTGGATGATGCAAGCTCCAAAAAGGTAACGATTGTTTTTTCAACCATGACAGGGAACACCACAAAAATTGCCGGGAAACTAGCTGAAGGTCTTAAGGAATCAGGTATTGAACCCTATGTATTTAACTTAAAGAATTCCAATTTAGATGAGGTTTTAGACCGAATTCAAATTTCCGATGGGGTTTTGATCGGAAGTTCCACAAAATACGGCGATATGGTAGGGAATGTGGAAGAATTACTTCAAGCTCTGAAAAACATGGAAGCAAAGGGAAAACTCTCAGCAGCCTTTGGTTCCTTTGGCTGGAGTGGAGAAGGTATTACCCATATAGAAAACTATTTGAATGACTCCGGGTTTACAGTAATCAATCAAAAATATCTTATACTCAACAGGGGAATAGATACACCAGCATTTCCTCTCAGAATAAAATTCGCCGATGAAGAAAGTTTGCACACTGCTTATGAGGCAGGAAAGATTTTTGGAGAACAAGTATTGACCCATTAATAGAAAGATCAACAAGTCCTTTTGCCGATTGGATGGCAGGAGGGCTTTATTTTTACATAGGAAATTCTTTCGGATTTGCTATAAAATAAAAAATGAAATGATAAAATTTTTCTTGCCTGCAAAGGGCAAGCTTTCTTATTTCACCAGTGGGACGCAGTCGCTTTCTTGCCATTCTTATGATAAAATAGTATAAAAGTAATTATTGAAGGATGAATGGAATGGGGAAAATATTAGTTATTGCAGAAAAACCCTCTGTAGGCAAAGATATTGCCAAAGTTTTAGGATGTAACCAAAAAGGCGAGGGCTGCCTTATAGGAGAGAAGTATATTGTAACCTGGGCCATAGGCCATCTGGTAAGGCTATTGGAACCAGAGGAATATGATGAGAAATATAAACGCTGGGCCTACGAGACTCTTCCCATTATTCCAGAGCAGATGAAAACAAAACCTGAGAGAAAAACAAAAAAGCAGTTTGATATCCTTAAGAAACTTATGAATTCCAAAGAAATTGATTCTCTTGTTTGTGCGACGGACAGCGGAAGAGAAGGGGAATTGATTTTCAGATATATCTATGAAGCAGTCAAATGTAAAAAGCCTTTTAAAAGACTTTGGATTTCCAGTATGACCGATACGGCAATAAGAAAAGGTTTTGAATCTTTAAGACCGGGAGAAGAATATGATGCCCTTTATTATTCAGCAAAATGCCGTTCGGAGGCAGACTGGCTAGTGGGAATGAACGCAACTCGTGCCTTTACCATCCGGTATAATGTACTTTTATCTATTGGGCGGGTGCAGACTCCAACTTTGAGCATTTTGGTGCAGAGACAGAAGGAAATTGATACCTTTGTTCCAAAGGACTATTGGGAAGTAAAAGCGGATTTTAGTGGCTTTAAGGGACTATGGACTGATCTTGAAAATCATGAAACAAGAATTTTCGAAGAAGAAAAAGCTTTAGACATTGCACGCAAAGTAAGGGGTAAGCAGGGGATCATTAAAGATCTGTCAGAAGAAAAGAAAAAGCAGCCTCCTCCTCTCTTATATGATCTAACAGAGCTTCAAAGGGACGGGAACAAAATGTTTGGTTTTTCTGCCAGCAAAACTTTATCCATTGCTCAGGGATTATATGAAAAGAGAAAGATGATTACTTATCCGAGGACCGACAGCCGATATGTCAGTACGGATATGATTCCTGTGCTTAAAAGTACCTTGCGTAAATTAAATATTCCCCTATACAGCAGATTTGTAAAACCGATATTGGATATGGACAAACTGCCTGTTTCTAAAAGAATTGTGGATGACAGTAAGGTAACGGATCATTTTGCAATTATTCCAACAGATACAGTTCCCAAACTGGAAAATCTGACAGAGGACGAAAAAAAAATTTATGGATTAATTGTCAAGCGATTTTTCGCAGTATTTTATTCTGATTATGAATATACCGTTACCAAAGTGATTACTGAAATAGAAAATGAGTTTTTTGTGACCAAAGGGAAAACCGTTTCTCAATTGGGATGGATGTTGTTTTATAAGAATGATGCCAAAAAGAATGAGGAAGAACAAGAACTGCCTGTTCTGAAAAAAGGCGATCCTGTCACAGCTTTTGATGTAAAGACCGAAAAGAAAAAGACAACTCATCCAAAGCCTTATACGGAAGCATCCTTATTATCTGCTATGGAGAATGCCGGACGACTGGTAGAAGACGAAGAGTTAAAAGAGCAGCTAAAAGACAGTGGGCTTGGAACCCCTGCCACAAGAGCTTCTATTATAGAGCGGCTTATTCAAGTGGGATATGTTGTTAGAAAGGGAAAATCTCTTTATCCTACAGAAAAAGGGATGAAATTAATTGAGATTGTGCCGGAAGAATTAAAATCTCCGGAGATGACAGGTAAGTGGGAAAAAGGCCTTTCATCCATTGTGAAAAAGAAGATGGATCCCCAAAAATTTATGGAAAGTATTATCAGATATGTTTACTTCATTGTTGAGGAATCCACAAAATCAGAGAATCCCATTACTTTTCCTGAAGAAACTCAAAAGAAAAGAGCTAAAAAGTCAGTGTCTCTGGGGAAATGTCCTTTATGCAGTAAAGGGGATATAAAGGAGAATACCAAAGCATTTTATTGTACCAAATGGAAAGATGGGTGTAAATTTACCATTTGGAAGAATAGCTTGGAACAATATGGACAAGCCATTACGCCCAAAATGGTTAAGGAACTCCTTAAAAATAACAAGATCAAAGGGATTCATATTATTCTGCCCCAGACTCATGAGAAAGCCACTGCAGATTTACAGTTCAAACCGGATGGCAACGGAGCAGTGGAGTTGATTAATGTAAACAGAATATAAGTTTATGAGCAATTTTTCAAATTCATAAAAATATGATATTATAAAAAAACATAACGCTGATTCAATGGAGGAAATAACAATGCTTAAAGGATTTTTTGACTTGGACGGGCCTTTTAATCGTATAGGGACCCTTGTTTTTGATATCATTTTTTTAAATTTTTTATGGTTTATTTTTAGCATTCCGATTTTTACCGTAGGTGCATCTACGACAGCACTTTTCTATGTCATGGGAAAAAAAGTAAGAAATGAAGACGGATATATCTGGAGAGATTTTTGGAAAAGCTTTAAATTGAATTTCAGGCAATCTACAGTAATTTGGCTTATTTTGCTTGTCGCTTTTTTAATTGCTCGGTTTAATTTAAGCAATTCCTATTTATTTGGTAATATGGGAAAAGTACTGGTTGTATTCCAATATGCTGTTTTACTGCAGCTGATTTTCATCACTATTTACGTTTTCCCTCTTTTGTCCAGATTTTATATGAGCATTGCGGGCGTAATAAAGATGGCCTTCTTTATGGCAAACAGGCATCTTTTAACAACCATTGTATGTATTGTTTTATTAGTGGCGATTTTCTTATTAACCTGGACGGTACCTGTTTTTATGTTTGTAGCGGTGAGTCTTTATGCACTTTCATCTGCCTATTTTATAGAAAAGGTATTACATAAATATATGCCTCAAAAAGAAGACGGGCCTTCAGATGAAACTGTATCGGAAGAATAAATTGAGATTTTCAAAAGTATAATGTATAAACGAATAAAATAAGGATGAAAGAAATGAAAAAAGGTCTGGTCAAAATTAGCCTGTCATTTCTTGTGGTGTTTTTATTTGTTTTTACATTATACCATATTATAGAAAAGGATATGGTTATTCCTGTCAGCAAGCAATATCTTTGGGACAAGGAAAGACCTTTTGCAGTTTGTCAGCAGAAAAAGTATTTAAATTCATTTAAAACTTTTGCACAGGCTGCTAATGTTGCCAGGGAATATAAGAATAGCTCCATCTATTATTATAACAATAAAACACTGATTTGGACCAATTCTGCCAAGCGCAAATCCCGTGTGATTCTAAAGGTTCCTCTGATTTCTCAGATGCCTGAACTGGCCAGAGGCTGCGAAGTAACGAGTCTTGCAATGCTGCTAAGACATGCAGGGGTAAAAGCCAATAAAATGACGCTGGCAAAAGAAATCAAAAAGGATCCTACACCCTATCAAAAAAAGAACGGAAAGATCTATTATGGCCATCCTAATGTGGGATTTGTAGGAGATATTTATACTTTTAAAAAAAGAGGATATGGTGTATACCATAAGCCAATCAAAGCATTGGCAGAGAAGTATTTACCCGGAAGAATTCTGGATTTGACAGGATGTAATTGGAGTGACGTATTATATTTTGTGAATACTGGCACTCCCGTATGGGTGATTACCAATGGCAGTTTTAAAGAATTAAGCGATGACTATTTTCAGGAATGGCAAACCCCATATGGTCCAATACGCATTACGATGAAAGAACACTCCGTTCTTGTAACGGGCTATGATCAAAACTATGTTTATGTCAATAATCCTTTGAAATCAAAAGCTAATCAAAAAGTGCCTGTGAATGATTTTGTTAAGGCATGGGTACAGATGGGCAGGCAGGCCATTACTTATATAAGAAAATAGCTCTTCCATGGAAGAGTTATTTTTTTTTATCTTTTTTAAACTTGTGACATAAATCACTGATTTAAACCTGAAAATCCTCTATTATATTCTCAACAGCTAAAAACACACTAAACAAATAAGAATAATAAAAATGAATATAATAGGGAGGAATAAAGATGTTTTGTTATCAATGTCAAGAAACAGCTAAAGGAAGCGGATGTACTTTAAGAGGGGTATGTGGAAAAACCGGAGATGTATCCAATCTTCAGGACTTACTCATTTATACCCTTAAAGGAATTTCCATGTATGCTGTAGAAGGAAGAAAAGTAGGAGTAGAAAACAAAGAAGTAAATAAATTTATTATGGAGAATTTATTTGCTACCATTACCAATGCAAACTTCGACAGAACAGATTTTATTAATCGTATTAACAAAGCATTAGAAGTGAGAGAAGCATTAAAACAAGAAGTAGTTAATGCAGGAGGAAATGTTGAACACATTACCCATGATGCAGCCAACTTCATGGCAAATGAAGAAGAATTTGACAAAAAGGCTGAAACTGTAGGCATTTTGGCTACAGAAAATGAAGATATCCGTTCCTTAAGAGAACTCATTACCTACGGGTTAAAAGGAATGGCTGCCTATGGAAAGCATGCATTAAACTTAGGCTATGAAAGTAATGAAATTCATGCTTTCCTTCAAAAAGCATTGGCGGCTACACTGGATGACAGCTTGTCTGCTGAGGATCTAATTGCCTTAACCATGGAAACAGGAAAACATGGGGTAGATGTCATGGCGCTTTTAGACCAGGCAAATACTTCCACTTATGGGCATCCTGAAATTACAAAAGTAAATATCGGCGTAAGAAATAATCCTGCTATTTTAATCAGTGGCCATGATTTAAAGGATATGGAAGAATTGCTTAAACAAACAGAAGGCACTGGAGTAGATGTATACACCCACAGCGAAATGCTTCCTGCAAACTACTATCCTGCATTCAAAAAGTATGATCATTTTGTAGGAAACTATGGAAATGCATGGTGGAAGCAAAATGAAGAATTTGAAAAATTCAACGGACCTATTTTAATGACAACCAACTGCCTTGTTCCCCCAAAAGATTCTTATAAAGACAGAGTATACACAACAGGTTCCGTAGGCTTTGAAGGATTAAAACATATAGCAGAAGGAAAAGATGGAAGAAAAGACTTCTCTGAAATCATCGAACACGCAAAGAAATGCGCACCTCCTACAGAAATTGAAAGAGGAGAAATCATTGGAGGATTTGCTCATAATACAGTGCTTTCTCTTGCCGATAAAGTAGTGGAGGCAGTTAAGTCAGGAGCGATCAAACGCTTCTTTGTTATGGCTGGTTGTGACGGAAGAATGAAGAGCAGAGACTACTATACTGAATTTGCAAAAGCCCTGCCAAAAGATACAGTGATTTTAACAGCAGGATGTGCGAAATACAAATACAACAAATTGGAATTAGGAGATATTGGAGGTATTCCAAGAGTATTGGATGCCGGACAATGTAATGACTCTTATTCCCTTGCCGTAATTGCTCTTAAGTTAAAAGAAGTATTCGAATTAAATGACATCAATGAACTGCCGATTTCTTATAATATCGCATGGTATGAACAAAAAGCAGTGATCGTACTTCTTGCATTATTATATCTTGGTGTTAAGAATATTCACCTGGGACCAACCCTGCCAGCTTTCCTTTCTCCAAACGTTGCAAAGGTACTGGTAGAAAACTTCGGCATCGGCGGTATTACAAACGTAGAAGACGATTTAAAAATGTTTATGGCATAATAACATAAATTAGAGTGAAATGTATAAACCCCTTCGCTGATCCCATAGGATAGAAGCGAAGGGGTTTATAATTATATCGGTAGCAAATTTCCTACTATCTTATGATCTAAGTAGAATATTTTCTACTCACTGGTGAAAAAATACTTTTGATTAAATAAATAACAGCAACCTGACAACCATTACGACCATACCTGCCACAACATCCTATATGGACAGATGATGTTCTCCATATTCTTAAGCCACAGAAAGAAGTTCATCCAGGGAGATATACACCATAATGCCGGCCACAGTTGCAAATAATATTCCAAAGGTAATATCAAAGAGTGATGACAAGAGTACATAGCCTACCAAGGTTCCCAAAGGCTCTGAAAGACCTGATATAAAAGAATACTTAATCATTACCCCTGCAGAGAAGCCGAGGATGACAGACAGGAATCTTGTATTGTTTTTTTGGTAAAGAACGCCTTCAGACTTCCGATACCGGTAGAAAGACCAGCAAATAAAGTGAATTTGAAAGCGATGAGTATGCTGTTTAGATCCATAAATCTATCCCTATCAAGTTAAATTATGTCATTCCTTATTATAATATGTCTGAGTGAATATAATAAATCATTAGATCTTCATATTAAAAATAAAAACAGTGGAAAAACAATAATAATTATTATATAATAAATAAATAATATTAAATATTATCTGACAATGCTTAAATTATAAATTAAAGAGGTGATGGCATGTTTTCATGCATATTCAGAGAAGGAAATATATACAAAAATTTATGTGGTGGACAGTGGACAGAATCGTCTGCTGGAGAAAGAATTAAGATCTATTCTCCGGTCGATGACTCTTTAATTGGAGAGATACAGGCTCAAACCAGAGCAGATGTTGATTTTGCTATTCAAAATGCAAAAGAAGCACAAAAAGAATGGGCAAAAATACCGACAAGCGAAAGAGCTGATATCATTCACAAAGCAGCAAGAATTATGGAAAAGTATGAAGAAGAAATTGCTGATGTTTTAGTTAAAGAAATAGCGAAGGCAAAAAGCTCAGCCATATCTGAAGTGAAGAGAACCGTTGACTTTATGCATTTTACGGCTGAAACTGCCAAAAGAATGACCGGTGAAACGATTTATGGCGATGCTTTTCCAGGGTTTGATAAAACCAAAATATCTCTTGTAGAAAGAGTGCCATTAGGAGTAATCTTATGTATTTCTCCTTTTAACTATCCTGTTAATTTATCCATATCAAAGATTGCTCCGGCACTGGCAGGAGGCAATAGTGTTGTATTCAAGCCTCCGACCCAGGGCTCAATCAGTGCCATGTATTTAGGGCAAATCTTCTGTGAAGCCGGGCTTCCAGGAGGCGTGCTTAATATTGTAACAGGGAAGGGCTCTGAGCTGGGAGATTATTTAATTACCCATCCAGGCATTGATATGATTAATTTTACAGGCAGTACGGAAGTTGGCCAGCATATTGCAAAAGAAGCAGGCATGATTCCGTTATTATTGGAACTGGGAGGCAAAGACGCAGCCATCGTCCTGGAAGACTGTGACCTGGATGAAACCGCTCAAAATATCGTTAAAGGTGCCTTCAATTACTCTGGGCAAAGGTGTACGGCTGTAAAGAGAGTATTGGTTATGGAGAGTATTGCTGACGAACTGGCTTCAAAAATCGTTGCGGAAGTCGCAAAACTTACCGTAGGCAGACCTGAAGACGATGCACAAATAACACCTTTGATTAATGATAAGGCGGCAGATTTTGTACAGGAACTTATTGATGATGCCATTGAGAAAGGTGCTAAACTTCTTATAGGCAATAAACGAGAAAAAAGATATATCTGGCCTACGGTGTTTGATTATGTTACGGAAGATATGAGAATTGCGTGGGAAGAACCTTTTGGTCCTGTACTGCCAATTATGCGCGTAAAAACGATCGAAGAAGCCATCGATATTTCTAACAAATCGGAATACGGTCTTCAAGGCTGTGTGTTCACCAAAAATATCGATAAAGCGTTTGCCATTGCACAGAAATTAGAAGTTGGAACTGTTCAGATTAATAATAAAACAGAAAGAGGTCCAGACCACTTCCCATTCCTCGGTGTAAAAGCATCCGGTTTAGGTACTCAGGGAATCCGATACAGCATTGAAGCCATGACAAGGTCAAAGGCTATTGTTATTAACCTGGATAAGGATTTTCAATGATAAGTATAAGGGTTTGAAGCTTTTGGGTAAATATTTAGAAGACATCTTAATAAACAGTAAAAATTATGGTCACTATGAAGTTATTACTTTGTAGTGACCTTTTTGTTGTTTTAAAAATTATAATTTAAACTACATTAATGGTTGGAGAGATTTTAGAATCTAATTACTTGATTGAAACGACTTTAATTCATATAGAGATTTCAAAAAATAATTTTAAAATAAATTAAACTATTGACAATATTTTAAATAGATAATAATATATTGATAACTAAATACTGCGTTAAAACGTTGAAGAGAAGAAGTAAAATTAAGTAGGCTTTTACAGAGAGCACCCGGTTGGTGGAAGGGGCAAAGCGGCATTAATTTGAATACATCTTGGAGTGCTTGCTTGAACGCATATTAAATATGCCAGTAGAGGAAGACGGGTTCACCCGTTATAGTGATAGAGTATCCCAAAAGGTTGCTTTGGCGTACTTGAAGAGGTTATTGCTGCGAAGCAATAATAAATTAAGGTGGTACCACGGGAAATATACTCTCGTCCTTATGATAGGACGGGAGTTTTTTATTTGCAAAAAATTTATAAAAATGAATAGGAAGGAAGTGGATCAATGAAGGCATTATTCTTATTAGTATTTATTGGGGTGATGATTGGGGTAGGCATTTACAGCAAGAAAAAAGTAAAAGACACCAATGACTTTTTCCTTGGTGGAAGAAATATGGGAGCATGGATGAGTGCTTTTGCCTATGGGACTTCGTATTTTTCAGCGGTTATTTTTATTGGCTATGCAGGAGGATTAGGATGGAAATATGGTGTATCAGCTTCTTGGATAGGTATGGGGAATGCAGTATTTGGCTGTTGGCTTGCTTGGAAGATGCTGGCTCAAAAGACCCGCGATATGACACATAATTTGGATGTTCGTACTATGCCGGAATTTTTTGAAAAAAGGTATGAAAGTAAAAATATGAAGTTTATTGCAGCGCTTGTCATGTTTGTGTTCTTAGTACCCTATACAGCTTCAGTATATAAAGGATTAGGATATATTTTTGAGAGTTCTTTTGGGATCAGCTTCAATACTGTTATTTTAGGTATGGCAATATTAACTGCTTTTTATCTTCTTTTAGGGGGCTATGTGGCTACAGCTATCAATGACTTTATCCAAGGAATCGTTATGTTAATAGGCAGCATACTTATGGTCTTTTTTGTCGTTAATAATGATGCGGTTGGTGGCTTTAGCGGAGCATTTACGAAATTATCGGCTCTTGATTCGGGGCTTGGTATGGTATTTAGTGATTCCAGCAGAAGATTGTCATTGATGAGCATGATTTTTATGACAAGTTTTGGTGTATGGGGATTGCCTCAAATGATTCACAAATTTTATGCGGTCAAAGACGATCACGCGATTAAAAGAGGGACAATTATTTCTACTATTTTTGCATTCGTCATAGGAGTCAGTGCGTACTTTACAGGTTCTCTTGGAAGGTTATTCTTTATAGAAGACGGGGTTGCAGTGATGCCACAAGGTAATGCAGATATGGTTGTACCTCTTATGTTAGAAAAAGCATTGCCGGATGCTTTGCTAGGGGTTATTGTTGTACTGATTCTCTCTGCTTCTATGTCAACCCTTGCATCTTTAGTGCTTGTTTCCAGTTCGACTATTTCTATAGATTTTATAAAGGGATATGTAAAACCCGATTTATCTGATCAAAAGACCATGAGCATAATGAAAGTTTTTTGTGCGCTTTTTGTTGCTTTATCCTATGTTATGGCTGTATTCCAATCCAATACGATTGTTTACCTTATGTCTTTATCCTGGGGCATTGTGTCCGGTATGTTCCTTGGTCCTTATGTTTGGGGAATATGGTGGAAAAAAACGACAAAGTTTGGTGCTTGGGCAGGATTTTTAGGTGGAGGGATTGTGATAGGAGGATATTTGATCCTTGAGAAATTAGGTATACTTTTAATTGATATGCCGATTATTTCATGTATTGCCATGATTGTATCCAGTATTACTGTACCTTTAGTGAGTCTTTTAGGTAAAGAAACGAATACGGCGCTCATTCAAAAAGCCTTTGGAGAAGCAACTATTGAAAATTAGGTGTATAATTATGAAAAAGGATTATAGACTTAAAAGCATTAAGTCTATAATCCTTTTTTAATATTTTCTATTGATTCAGTTTTTCGATCAGTTCATCCACGTCAATGCCGTGAACTGCGGCAGCCTGTTCTAAAGATTCAGCCTGGGATGAAGGACATCCAAGACAGCCCATTCCGCTGCTCATTAATATTCTGGCAGCATGGGGGTTGATTCTTAAAACTTCTGCGATCAGCATATCCTTTGTGATTTTCATATTATCTTCCTCCTTTTAATATTTTGTGAGATAATGAATCAGAGGTTTTCTCAAATTCATATTTATAATCAGGATTTGCATTTTCGATAAATGCAGAGATCCATTGTTTTCTTAAAGTATAAAATATATCGGGATCTGCCCCTGCAGCATTCCAGTAACCTATATGAAGACAGAAAACTGTTTTCCATTCCATACACTCTTCTTCAGAAACGATGATTTCATTGACACGGTCACAGGGCATTCCGTCTAAAATATAGTTATTTAAGGCCTTGAACAATTCAGGGGCAGAAGAAGGTGCTTCCTGAGACTGACTTCTTTTGCCTGCAGCTGCTCCTTGTCTGCTGTATATATCTGACGCAAGATGTAACGCTTGCTTTCCATGGATATTCAGTACTTCATTCAAAAAAGCTGCCTGACGGGTTTCTGCGATACTGATTTTTTCTTGAAGCCAGCCATGGATATTGCTTTGATCAATAATATTTTCCAAAGGTTCATCGATTGATACAGGATCGCCATATCGATCACAGTATTTTATGTAAATTTCACCAATAGATTTACCGTATTGATTTATATAAGTCTCAACCAATGATTTTTCTAATGCTTCAAATAAAACAATTTTATTGTACAGCCAATAATGTATAGGGCCTAAAAAAGCACTCATAAGAAATCCTCCTTGTCACAATTGATGTATTCATTATAAAATATATAGGAATACTTGAATATGATATTAATCACATTTTAATCAAATATAAATAAAATAAGGAAATGGGGGACTATAGTGGAGAAACATATCATAGCTTTAAAGAGGATACCTGTTTTTTCAGGCTTATCAGAGGAACAGCTTATAAAAATCAGCCAGCTGGAAATTAAAAAAAAGTATCCAAAGGGTTCAATTATTTTTAATGAAGGGGATAAAGGGGAGTCTTTTTTTTATATTCAATCGGGGAAAATAAAAGTATATAAAACTTCTTTTGACGGAAGGGAAATTATCCTGAATATTTTTGGAGAAGGTGCGATCTTAGCAGAAGTAACCATGTTTAATGACATAGAGTATCCTGCAACAGCAGAAGTGATAGAAGACGCTGAAGTCGGAATGATTTACAACAGGGATATAGAAAAGATGGTGTTAGAAAACAGAGAATTGTCATTGCAAATTATAAAAGTACTTACTAGACGCCTTTATTATTCTCAAATGAACGTAAAAGAAATTGCCTTAAATGATACATATATAAGAACAGCTAAAGTATTGATTAATCTAGCCAAAGAATATGGGAAGCTTACGAATAAGGGCATAGAAATTCATCTTGGAATGACAAGACAGGATATAGCTAATCTTGTCGGAACCACAAGAGAAACGGCAACACGGGTGATGAGCCAATTAAAGAAGAAAAAGCTGATAGATATGGATGGCAAAAATATTATTATTAAGGATCTTGGAAAATTAAAGGAAGAAATTGAAGAATGAACAAAAATCTTAAATAATATGATTTACTTTAATATTAAGGTAAATTATAATTATTATAGATAGTTGGAGGAGGCAATTCTAGGGACGGAGCTGGTATCGTGAGCACTATTAATTCTAATAACAAATTGTTAAAAAGAAGAAAACGGCCGGTAGACGTAATGGGATATAATAATATCCCATTTAGAATAGCAGGCATTGTTGCTTTCGCAATTTTGTTATTATTAATTTTTATGGGTATTAAACTTGTAAAATTATACCTGAATATTCAAAATGCAACCCAGATATCCATTGTGCTCCTTTTGATTGGAGCGGCTTTAACTGGAAGTCTTTTTGTGTTCATGAGAAATTACCAAAGATCTCAAAACAGGATTTTTCAGTTGATTTATTATGATGATCTGACCAAAATACCAAACCGAAAGTTTTTTGAAGAGACTTTATTGAGAAGTATTGAGGATTGCAAAAAAAATAACCAAAAAGTTGCACTGATTTATATAGATTTAGATCATTTTAAAGTCGTTAATGATACTGTGGGGCATGCTCAGGGAGATATAGTATTAAAGCAGGTAAGCCAATTACTTAAAGGCTGTCTGTGTCAAAAGGATTTTATTTCACGCTTTGAAGGAGACGAGTTTGCTGTTTTAATCCCTGAGGTTATTGATAAAAATGATGTCATTAATATTGTTAAAAAGTTCATTTATGTTTTTCAGGCCCCTTTTATATTAGATGGAAAAAAGTTTCATATTACTGCCAGCATGGGGATTGCAGTTTATCCTGATGATGCTGAGGATGTGAAAACAATCGTTCAATATGCAGATATGGCAATGAACTACGCAAAAGAAAAGGGCAGAAATCAATATTGCTTTTTTGAATCCTGCATAAGTGCAAAAGTATTGGAGAAATACCAGTTGGAAGAGGATCTAAGACAGGCGCTGGATCATCAGGAGTTTGTGCTCTGTTATCAGCCTCAGATAAATATTATGACAGGAAAGATAGTAGGAGTAGAAGCGTTGATCCGTTGGATACATCCTACAAAAGGCTGCATCTCTCCTGCTCATTTTATTCCTCTGGCAGAAGAAACAGGATTGATTGTCCCTATAGGAGAATGGGTTATTCGTACAGCATGTCAGCAAAGTGCGGAATGGAGAAAAAAAGGGTTTAGAGATGTTCGTATTTCTGTTAATTTATCTGCAAAACAGTTCCAGCAGCCTGACTTAGTTGAAATGATCACGAAGATTATCGAAGAAACGGATATGAATCCGGGACTTTTGGATTTAGAAATTACAGAAAGCCTGGCAATGATGGATATTGAACTTACTAAAGAAATTCTTGGGAAATTAAAAAAGATGAATATTAATATTTCTTTAGATGATTTTGGAACAGGATATTCCTCTTTGAATTATTTAAAACAGTTGCCGATCAATACGGTAAAAATCGATAAAACTTTTGTAGATAATATTACAGTGGATAAAGGTCAACAGACCATTGCAAAAGCAGTGATAGATTTGTCACATAATATGGCACTTCAAGTTATTGCTGAAGGAGTAGAAACATGGGATCAATATTCTTTTTTGAAATATCAGCAATGCGATAAGGTTCAAGGTTATTTGTTTAGCAAACCCCTTTCGTTGGAAGAAATAGAAAATATTCTTAAAGAAGATGAAGGTTTTGTTAAATGTAAATAATATTACAATTTTCTCAAAAAAGTTATTGACTTTAGTTTTAATTACTGCTAAAATACATACAAATTTAATTTTCTGATAAATGCAATGAAGGAGCCTGGTATTTTGCATAATATAGGTGCAGAGAGTCGGTGGGTGGTGTGAACCGATCCTATAGCGAAATACAAATCTCTCCAGAGCAGTTTCTCCGAAGTATAGAACTTCTTCTATACAAGTAAGAGATAAACGGCAAGCCCCGTTACAGGCGAAGGTTTGATTGAACCTAGTGAGAGAACTTTATTGCAAAATAAAGTTAATAAGGGTGGTAACGCGCGGAATGTATTCCTCGTCCCTGCAAGTCAGGGATGGGGTTTTTTTATACTCTTTATTTCGAAGGAGGGGAGTCGATGAAAGCTGCAGATGCGATTGTAGAATGTTTAAAGAAAGAAGAAGTTACAACAGTTTTTGGCTATCCAGGGGCCGCGATCATGCCTTTGTATGAAGCTTTAAGAAAGTCACCAATCCGTCACGTGTTGGTCCGACAAGAACAGGCAGCTGCTCATAGCGCCAGTGGATATGCCCGCACTTCAGGTAAAGTAGGTGTCTGCATTGCTACTTCAGGACCGGGTGCTACAAATTTGATTACAGGCATTGCAACTGCTTATATGGATTCCATTCCTCTTGTTGCATTTACAGGACAGGTAAAATCAACACTAATAGGAAGAGATGTATTTCAAGAGGTAGACATTACAGGAGCGACAGAACCTTTTATAAAACATAGTTATCTTGTAAAAGATGCAAAGGATCTTCCTCGCATAATTAAAGAAGCATTTCATATCGCTAAAACAGGAAGACCTGGTCCGGTTCTTATTGATATACCGGTAGATATGCAGAATGAAAATATTGAATTTTCTTATGATGAAGAAGTCAATATCAGAGGTTACAAACCTACATACATAGGACATATAGGTCAGATTAAACGTGCGTTGAGAAGGTTTAAAGACAGTAAAAAACCGATTATATGCATAGGTGGAGGAATTGTCAGTGCAAAAGCAGAAAAAGAACTTCTTGCTTTTGCAGAAAAGTCCAAAATTCCGGTGGTATGCACCCTAATGGGGTTAGGAGGAATGGATCACAATTCACCTTATTATATCGGGATGATTGGTTCTCATGGGGATAAAGTTGCCAATAAGGCAGTATCTGAAGCAGATGTAGCAGTTTTTATGGGGGCAAGAATTGCAGACAGAGCAACCGGAGGAAGCAAATTATTTGCAAAGAATGCAGATATTATCCATATTGATGTGGATCCTGCGGAAATTGGTAAGAATTTAGGAACCTCCATACCGGTTGTGGGAGACGTGAAAAATATTTTGGAACAGTTTCTTGAGATGGCACAGCCTCTTAATACGGATGAATGGGTAAAATATCTGACAGATTTGAAGCAAAGCGATATAAAAAACAGGAAGCCTTCCAGTAATGTAAATCCTAAATATGCGATTCAACTTCTTTCTGAAGTTTTAGATCAAAATGCTATTTTAGTTGCTGATGTAGGGCAGAATCAGATGTGGTCAGCCCGTAACTTTAAGATTTTCGATGAGAGAAAGTTTTTTACTTCCGGTGGTTTAGGGACCATGGGATACAGTTTGCCGGCTGCTATTGGGGCAGCGATCGCGGCACCTAATAGGCAGGTTGTCGCAACCATGGGAGACGGTGGATTTCAGATGAGTTTCTTTGAATTGGCCACATTAAAGCAAAATAAAGTTAAGCTGATCATACTGCTGTTTAATAATGAAGGATTGGGCATGGTCAGAGAAATGCAGTATAAAAATTATAAGGCGGAATATGGTGTAAACTTAAGCGGCAATCCTGATTTTATTAAACTGGCAGATGCTTATGGTATTAAAGGAAGAAGAGTTCTTCAGGATGATGAACTAAAAGAAGTATTTGATGAAGCGATTCATTCCGACGAGACATTTTTAATTGAATGTATCGTTGATCCAAAAGAAAGCACACTTTAACATATCTTTTTATTATAGAGAGGGGGATTGCAGTGAAGAGATATGTTTTATCTGTTTTAGTAGAAAACCATTCAGGGGTGTTAAGCCGGGTGTCAGGACTTTTCAGTCGACGCGGCTATAACATCGACAGCCTTTCCGTGGGAGAAACGGAAGATCCCAATGTATCCCGCATGACCATTGTTGTTCGAGGAGATGAATATATCCTGGAACAAATCAAAAAGCAACTAAATAAACTCATCGATGTAATTAAGGTTATAGAATTAAAGCCTGAACAATCTGTATACAGGGAACTGGTACTTATAAAAGTAGGTGTTGCTACCCATCAGAGGCCAGAAGTTATTGAAATCGTGAATATTTTCAGAGGAAGAATAGTCGATGTAGCCAGTGAATCCTTGATGATTGAGATCACTGGAGATGAAGCAAAAGTATCTGCATTAATCAGCATGCTGGAACCTTATGGTATCAAAGAAATGATTCGCACAGGCCTTACAGCTCTGGAGCGAGGGAATAAAGAAATCAAACAACATAATAAATATGAGGAGGAATAAAAAATGGCAAAATTATATTATGAACAAGATTGCAATTTGAATTTATTAAAGGGAAAAAAAGTGGCGATTATCGGATATGGAAGCCAGGGGCATGCCCATGCGCTTAACTTACATGACTCTGGTGTGGATGTAATTGTTGGACTTTATGAAGGCAGCAAATCCTGGGCGAAAGCAGAAGCAGCAGGACTTAAAGTTGCAACTGCAGCAGAAGCAGCAGCCGAGGCTGATATTATTATGATTCTTATTAATGATGAAAAACAACCTAAATTATATAAAGAGAGCATTGAGCCCAATTTAACCGCGGGCAAATCTTTAGCCTTTGCTCACGGATTTAATATTCACTATGGACAGATTACACCTCCTGCAGATGTAAATGTATTCATGGTTGCACCAAAAGGACCTGGACATACAGTAAGAAGTCAGTATTTAGAAGGAAAAGGTGTTCCTTGTCTGATCGCAGTACATCAAGATGCTACTGGTAATGCAAAAGAATTAGGGCTTGCATATGCAGCAGGAATTGGTGGGGCAAGGGCAGGTATTCTTGAAACCACATTTAAAGAAGAAACTGAAACAGACCTCTTTGGAGAGCAAGCGGTACTCTGTGGAGGCGTTTCTGAACTTATGAAAGCGGGATTCGAAACATTGGTAGAAGCCGGATATCAACCAGAAAGTGCTTATTTTGAATGTATGCATGAGATGAAATTAATCGTAGACTTAATCAACCAGGGTGGATTAAGCTACATGAGATATTCGATCAGTGATACTGCAGAGTATGGAGATTACAGTGTTGGAAAACGTATTATTACAGAAGAAACAAAGAAAGAAATGAAGAAAGTATTAAAAGAAATTCAAGATGGTACCTTTGCTAAAAACTGGATTTTAGAAAATCAAGCCAATCGTCCTAACTTTAATGCAAGAAGAAGAATGGAATCAGAACATCAAATTGAAAAAGTAGGAAGAGAACTTCGCAAGATGATGAGCTGGATTCAGGACAAATAAGAAGCAATCAGGCAGAGTTTACAACAGAGGGGGGAGAATGAAGCGAATGGCGAATAAAATCACTATTTTTGATTCTACATTAAGAGATGGTGCTCAGGCAGAAGGAATTTCCTTTTCTGTAGAAGATAAATTAAAAATTGTAAAGACCCTGGATGAGTTTGGAGTTGCCTATATTGAAGCAGGCAACCCCGGCTCAAATCCTAAAGATTTGGAGTTTTTTGATAGAGTTAAAAAGATTCATTTGAAGAATGCAAAAATAGCGGCTTTTGGAAGTACAAGAAGAAGAGGTATATCTGTTGAAGAAGATAGCAATGTCCAGTCACTGCTTACTGCAGATACGCCGGTTGTTGTGATATTCGGGAAAAGCTGGGATTTTCATGTGACGGATATTATTAAAACATCTTTGGAAGAAAATTTGGAGATGATTAAAGAAACTTTAAGATTCTTCAAAGAAAAAGGCAAAGAAGTGATCTTTGATGCAGAACATTTCTTTGACGGATATAAAGCTAATCCGGATTATGCGATGGCAGCACTGGCTGCTGCAGTGGAAGGCGGAGCAGATTGTATTGTTCTTTGTGAAACCAATGGCGGCGCATTTCCTGATGAAGTCTATGAAATTACCAAAAAAGTAGTGGAAACTTTTAAAGTACCTGTTGGAATCCATCCTCATAATGACGGAGGTATGGCAGTTGCCAATGCGATCATGGCAGTAAAAGCCGGAGCTACTCATGTTCAAGGAACTTTTATAGGATTTGGAGAGCGATGTGGTAATGTTAATCTCTCCACTGTTATAGGAAATCTTCAACTTAAGAAAAAACTTGAATGCGTACCCCAGGAACAGATGGTCAATCTTACTCAAACCGCAAGAAGAATAGCAGAAATTGCCAATGTTACTTTAAGTGATAGTATGCCTTATGTTGGCAAGAGTGCATTTGCACATAAAGGTGGTATGCACATTGACGGGGTTTCTAAGGCCAGTCATTCCTTTGAACATGTTAATCCTGAACTGGTTGGAAATGAAAGAAGATTTTTGATGTCGGAAGTTGCAGGCAGAAGCACAATCTTATCTAAAATACAGAAGGTTAATCCTGACGTTACGAAGGATTCACCAGAAACAAAGCTGATTATTGACCGGTTAAAAGAATTAGAACATTTAGGATATCAATTTGAAGGGGCAGAAAGTACCTTCGAACTCATCATTCGTAAACAACTCGGAAAATATAGGCCATTCTTTGAATTAGATCACTTCAAGATTATCGGCGAACATCCTGCAGGAAATGAAGATTTCAGCTCTTCAGCTATGGTTAAAGTTAAAGTTGATGGTAAAGCTGAAATCACTGCAGCAGAGGGCGATGGTCCAGTTAATGCTTTAGATAAAGCTTTAAGAAAAGCATTAGAAGTATTTTATCCTAATCTTAAAGACGTTCATCTTACAGATTATAAGGTAAGGGTATTAGATACCAAAGAAGCTACTGCTGCAAAGGTTAGAGTATTGATTGAATCTACCGATGGAGAGGACATTTGGACGACTGTAGGCGTATCCACAGATATTATTGAAGCCAGCTGGATTGCGCTGGTAGATTCCATTGAGTATAAACTTATTAAAGATATTGAAAAGAAATTTAAACCATATTTATGACAGAGGAGATGATACAATGGGAATGACAATGACTCAGAAAATATTGGCTGCCCACGCAGGTCTTGAAAGTGTAGTAGCAGGCCAACTGATCGAGGCACGTTTAGACCTGGTACTTGGAAATGACGTAACCACACCGGTTGCTGTAAAGGAATTTAAAAAAATTGGGGTAGATCAAGTATTCGATAAAGCAAAAGTGGCAATTGTACCCGACCATTTTACACCGAACAAAGACATAAAAGCGGCAGAACAATGCAAATTCATCCGAGAATTTGCCCGTGATAAGGAAATAGAAAACTATTTTGAAGTAGGAGAAATGGGAATAGAGCATGCTCTTATCCCAGAAAAAGGTTTAGTTGTACCTGGAGATGTAGTGATCGGTGCAGATTCCCATACCTGTACGTATGGAGCACTTGGAGCTTTCTCAACAGGGATCGGAAGCACAGACATGGCAGCGGGTATGGCAACAGGTAAAGCATGGTTTAAAGTACCTTCTGCGCTTAAATTTGTTCTTAAAGGAAAATTGCAAAAATGGGTAAGCGGTAAAGATGTAATTCTCCATATTATCGGCATGATTGGCGTAGATGGTGCATTATATAAATCTATGGAATTTGTTGGAGATGGTATCAAAAATCTTTCTATGGATGATCGCTTTACCATGGCGAATATGGCGATTGAAGCCGGAGCCAAAAATGGTATTTTCCCTGTAGATGAAAAAACATTGGAATATGTCAAAGCGCATTCTACAAAAGAATATACAATTTATGAAGCAGACGAAGATGCAGAATATGATGCGGTATACGAAATAGACCTTAGTACCATTCGTCCGACTGTAGCATTCCCGCATCTTCCAGAGAATACCCGTACCATTGATGAAGTAGGAGATGTCAAAATAGATCAAGTGGTTATCGGGTCTTGTACCAACGGACGTATGGAAGATTTAAGAATTGCTGCAAGTATTTTAAGAGGAAAGAAAGTGGCAAAAGGCGTTCGTGTAATTGTATTCCCAGGAACACAAAATATTTATCTTCAAGCTTTAGAAGAAGGATTGGTTAAAGATTTCGTTGAAGCTGGTGCAGTATTCAGTACGCCTACCTGTGGACCTTGTCTTGGAGGACACATGGGAATACTTGCTAAAGGCGAAAGGGCTATTGCGACGACTAACAGAAACTTTGTAGGCCGTATGGGACATCCAGAGTCCGAAGTTTACTTAGCAAGTCCTGCAGTGGCAGCTGCATCCGCACTGACAGGTAAAATCACTAATCCGGAAGAGATTGCGTAAAAGGAGGACATATCAATGAAAGCACGAGGAAGAATATTTAAGTACGGAGATAACGTAGATACAGATGTAATTATTCCAGCGCGTTATTTAAACACATCTGATCCACAAGAATTAGCGAAACACTGTATGGAAGATATAGACAGTACCTTTGCTCAAAAAGTACAAAAAGGAGACATTATCGTTGCCGATAAAAACTTTGGCTGCGGGTCTTCAAGAGAGCATGCCCCTATTGCGATTAAAGCTTCAGGAGTGTCCTGCGTTATTGCAAGTACCTTTGCAAGAATCTTTTATCGCAATGCCATTAACATAGGGCTTCCGATTTTGGAATGTGAAGAAGCTGTAAAAGGAATCGATGCGGGCGATGAAGTGGAAATTGATTTCAGTACAGGTACAATCACCAATTTAACAAAGAATGAGACTTATCAGGCTCAGGCATTCCCTGAATTCATGCAAAAAATTATCGCTGCAGAAGGCTTGATTAATTATATTAAAAAAGACTTGGCATAATCAGTTATCGAGTCGCTAAAAAGCGACTCGAATTTATAAAATAGTTCGGATTAAAGAAATACATTTAAAATTAGAAACGGAGGCGAAGATTATGAATTTTAATATAGCTACTATTCCTGGAGACGGAATTGGTCCAGATATTATAGAGCAAACCGTATTGGTATTAAACAGAATTGGAGAAAAGTTCGGACACACATTTCATTTTACAGAAGTATTGGCAGGGGGTGCTGCCATTGATGCAACCGGAGAACCCCTTCCACAAGAAACCATAGAGATTTGTAAAAAAAGTGATTCTGTATTGCTTGGGGCCGTGGGAGGACCAAAGTGGGATAATCTTCCCGGAGACAGAAGACCTGAAAAAGCCCTTTTAGGACTTAGAGGAGAATTAGGCCTTTTTGCAAACCTTCGACCAGCTTTGCTTCACAAAGCATTAAAGGATGCTTGTCCTCTAAAGCCTGAAATTATAGGAGACGGGCTGGATATTTTGGTAGTTCGCGAATTAACTGGTGGTATTTATTTTGGTGAAAGAGGAAGAAGAACTGGGAAATTTGGAGAAGAAGCTTACGATACAGAAACTTATTCTGTTCATGAAGTAGAACGCATTGCCAGAGTAGGTTTTGAATCTGCAATGAAAAGAAATAAAAAAGTAACCAGTGTGGATAAAGCAAATATCTTGGAATCTTCAAGACTTTGGAGATCCGTAGTGGAAAAAGTTGCAAAAGATTATCCGGAAGTTGAGCTTAATCATATGTATGTAGACAATGCTGCCATGCAGCTGGTAAGAAATCCAAGACAATTTGACGTGATTATTACAAGCAATATGTTTGGGGATATTTTATCCGATGAAGCCAGCATGATCACAGGTTCCATAGGTATGCTGCCTTCTGCCAGCTTAGGAGAAGGAACCCTTGGAATGTATGAACCGATACATGGCTCAGCGCCTGATATTGCAGGACAGGATAAAGCAAACCCAATAGCGACCATTCTATCAGCAGCTATGATGCTTCGTTATTCCTTCAATTTGGAAAAAGAAGCAGCTTGCGTTGAGGAAGCAGTAACCAAAGTATTAGAGCAAAACTATCGCACAGGAGACATCATGAGCGACGGAATGAAACTGGTTGGAACGAGAGAAATGGGTCAATTGATCATTAATGCACTTTAAAATATAATCAATTCCCACCTTTACAGAGGCGATGGATAAAAACAGGGAGGAATTAAAATGTCCGATGAATTAATCATTTATTTAGATGGAGAATATGTAAAGAAATCAGAAGCAAAAATATCCGTATTTGACCATGGGGTATTATATGGAGACGGCGTATTTGAAGGTATTCGCGCTTACAATGGGCGAATTTTTAAGTGCAAGGAACATATCGACAGAATTTATGCAGCTGCAAAAGCTATTATGTTAGAGATTCCTATGACCAAAGATGAAATGAAAGAAGTTTTACTTGAAACCTGCAGAAGAAACAATTTAAGGGATGCATATATCCGATTGGTTGTAACCAGGGGAACAGGAGATTTAGGGCTTAGTCCTACAAAATGCCCAAAACCTACAGTATTCTGCATAGCTTCTACGATCACCTTGTATCCTCCGGAAATGTACGAAAAAGGAATGCCAGTGATTACTGCTGCTCAGCGCAGAAATAAGGCAACCATTGTTGATCCTCAGATAAAATCTTTAAATTATTTAAATAATATTTTGGCAAAAATAGAAGCTAACCGTGCCGGAGTGCCTGAAGCTATCATGCTTAATCATGATGGAATCGTAGCAGAATGTACAGGAGACAATATTTTCATTGTAAAAGATGGTGTGATTTATACGCCTCCTATTCATGTAGGTATATTAGACGGAATTACAAGAAGAACAGTCATAGACCTGGCAAAAGAAATGGGTATCGAAGTTTATGAAAAAGAATTTACATTATTTAATGTATACAATGCAGATGAATGTTTCTTAACGGGAACAGCCGCAGAAGCTATTGCTGTAACTCAGGTGGATGGCAGAGTGATTGGGGATGGTGTAGCAGGACCTATTACAAAGAAACTGCTTGAAGCATTCCAAGTTTATGCAAATAGCCACGGAGAGCCAATTTATAACTAAGGGGTGGATATATGAGAAGCGATCGTGCCAAGAAGGGACTGGAAAGAGCACCCCATCGGTCTTTGTTTAAAGCGATGGGTTATACAGATGAAGAAATCAATCAACCTTTGATTGGTATAGTGAATGCACAGAATGAAATAATTCCAGGACATATCCATCTGGATACCATTGCAGAGGCTGTAAAAGCAGGCGTGCGAATGGGCGGAGGCACCCCTATAGAATTTCCGGTAATCGGGGTATGTGATGGTATTGCCATGGGGCATATAGGAATGCACTATTCCCTTGTATCAAGAGAACTTATTGCCGATTCTATTGAAACGATGGCAATGGCCCATGGTTTTGACGCCTTAGTGATGATCCCCAACTGTGATAAGATTGTCCCGGGAATGCTTATGGCAGCAGCCAGACTCAATATTCCTACCGTCGTAGTCAGCGGAGGGCCAATGCTTCCAGGAAATGTGGAAGGAAAGAGAATGAGCTTAACAGATGTATTTGAAGCTGTAGGTGCGGTTAAAGCGGGTAAAATGACGGAAGAAGAACTCCTTAAGTGTGAAGAATCTGCTTGCCAAAGCTGTGGTTCCTGTTCCGGTATGTTTACGGCTAACAGCATGAACTGCTTAACGGAAGTATTGGGCATGGGATTGCCGGGAAACGGAACAATTCCTGCAGTATATTCAGAACGCATCCGCCTGGCTAAACAAGCTGGTATGACCGTAATGAAACTTTTAGAAAAGGATATAAAGCCAAGGGATATTATGACCAAAGAAGCATTTTACAATGCTCTGACAGTAGATATGGCTCTGGGTTGCAGTACCAACAGTATGCTTCATCTTCCGGCTATTGCCTATGAAGCAGGTGTTGAACTGAATTTAGAAATTGCTAATGAAATTAGTGCGAGAACACCAAATCTGTGCAAACTGGCTCCTGCAGGTCATAATTTCATTGTGGATCTATATGAAGCAGGCGGTGTTCAGGCTGTAATGAAGGAATTGTCTAAAAAGGATTTATTAAACTTATCTTTAATCACAGTAACAGGGAAAACTGTGGGAGAAAATATTGCTTCAGCAGTGAATAAAAACCCCAATATTATCCGACCGATTGATAATCCTTACAGTCCAACAGGAGGTATTGCCGTATTAAAGGGTAATTTAGCTCCTGACGGATGTGTTGTAAAACGTTCTGCTGTTGCAGAAGAAATGCTGCAGCATAAGGGACCAGCCAGGGTGTTTGATTCCGAAGAAGAAGCTACCGCAGCAATATTTGCCGGAAAAATCAATAAGGGAGATGTCGTTGTGATCCGCTACGAAGGCCCTAAAGGAGGTCCGGGCATGAGGGAAATGCTTACACCTACCTCTTCACTGGCTGGTATGGGCCTTGATAAAGATGTTGCTCTGATTACAGATGGAAGATTCAGTGGTGCGACAAGAGGGGCTTCTATAGGGCACGTATCTCCTGAAGCAGCTGAAGGCGGCCCAATAGCTTTCGTAAAAGAAGGAGACATTATTTCCATAGATATGATCAACGGAAACATAGAGTTAGAAGTATCTGATGAAGAACTTCAAAGAAGAAAAGAAAACTGGATACCTCCAGAACCAAAAATCAAAACCGGTTATCTTGCAAGATATGCAAAATTGGTTTCGTCTGCAAGTACAGGAGGAGTATTAAAGTATTAATGAAGTAGGGGTCGCTTCCCACAGCGATCCCTATAATTCTAAAGAAGGAGGAGACTTATGCAACTTACAGGATCGCAAATCTTAATAGAATGTTTAAAAGAGCAGGGTGTGGATACGATTTTTGGATATCCAGGAGGTTCTGTTCTAAACATCTATGATGAATTGTATAAGCATCAGCATGAGATCAGACATATTTTAACCGCTCATGAGCAAGGGGCAGCCCATGCAGCGGACGGGTATGCAAGAGCAACTGGCAAAGTAGGAGTATGTATTGCGACGTCAGGTCCTGGAGCGACCAATTTGGTTACTGGGATCGCAACAGCATATATGGATTCTGTTCCTATGGTGGCGATTACAGGGAATGTAGCAGTTTCTTTATTGGGGAAAGACAGTTTCCAGGAAGTTGATATTTGTGGGATTACCATGCCGATTACAAAGCATAATTTTATTGTAAAAGATGTGAAAGACTTAGCGGATACAATAAGAAGAGCATTTTACATTGCAAAAGAAGGACGTCCGGGACCAGTTTTGATAGATATTCCAAAAGATGTGACTGCAGCAAAAGCAGACTATCATTATCAGGAACCAAAATCAATTCCTGTATATACAGAATATATAAAGGAAAAAGATATTGAAGAAGCTATTAAGATCATTAATGAATCGGAAAAGCCATTTGTGTATGCAGGGGGCGGGATCATCCGTGCTGATGCAACAGAGGAACTGCTTCAATTTGTAGAAAAGCTTAGTGCACCGGTGAGCTGCAGCCTGATGGGACAGGGGGCATTTCCTGCAAACCATAAATTGTATACAGGAATGATTGGTATGCATGGAACGAAAGCATCCAATACCGCAGCCACAGAATGTGATCTGCTCATTGCTATAGGAGCTCGTTTTAGTGACAGAGTTGTAAGCAATATAGAAAGATTTGCTCCTAATGCTCAGGTTATCCATATAGATATTGATCCGGCAGAAATCAATAAAAATATAAAAACCCATCATTGCATCATTGGTGATGTAAAAGAAGTTTTAAAAATCCTTAATGAAAGACTGGAAAATAAAAACCCTAATGGATGGAATAAAAAAATCGAAGAACTCATGAATGAGTATCCTGTAACTTATCCTCAGGATGATACTTTAAGACCCCAATATATTATAGAAAAGATTTACGAGAAGACTCAGGGAGATGCGATTGTTACTACGGAAGTAGGACAGCATCAAATGTGGACTGCTCAATATTATAAGTTTGTAAAACCACGTACCTTTATTTCTTCAGGAGGACTTGGAACCATGGGATATGGTACAGGTGCAGCCATAGGAGCACAGCTTGGAATGCCGGATCAGCAGGTGATTCATATTGCAGGGGACGGAAGCTTCAGAATGAATTGCAATGAATTGGCTACTATCACCGCCTATAATATACCATTAATCATTGTTGTTATTAATAATGGAACCCTTGGTATGGTTCGTCAGTGGCAAACGATGTTTTACGGAGGCAGATATTCTGCAACTACATTAGATAGAGGTCCGGATTTTGTAAAACTGGCAGAAGCCTATGGAGCTAAAGGTTATAAAATTACAACCAAAGAAGAACTGGAAAGGGCTCTGAATGAAGCCTTGAGTTTAAGGGGACCCGTACTTTTGGATTGTCATGTGGATATAGACAATAAAGTTCTTCCAATGGTACCTCCGGGAAAAGCTATTGAAGATGTTATTACAGAAGAATTTTAAAAAGTTCTCTACAATTATGTAGGGAACTTTTTTTGAATTACGAAACACAGGCCATCAAAAAAATTCTGCAAATAGCAGAAAAAAGTAAAAAAATTCAAAGAATTTGATGTATAGTATTGAAAATAGTTCCTGAATGTGCTAATATAGCGGACATAATGGAAATTTTTCGGATTTACGGAAGATGATCCAGCAAAATAACTATGTAATCAATGAGGTGAAATGATGAAAGAAAAGAGATTATTTAAACTTATTGTTACATCCATGGTGTTAGCTTTAGTTATTTGCTTTAACAGTCTTGTCTTTGCAAATGCAGAAGTGCCTTTAAAACAACCAACGGGTAAAATTTACTTATATGGGGAATATCATGGGAATGAGAAAATACTGAATAAAGAATTTGAACTGTGGAGTAAGTATTATCATGAAGACAATATGAGACATTTATTTATTGAAATGCCTTGCTATACTGCAGAGTTTTTAAACCTTTGGATGAAGGCAGATAACGATGACATTTTAAATGAGATCTATGAAAGTTGGGCAGGGACACCCAGTTATAAAGAATGCGTCAAAGAATTTTATCAAAAGATTAAAAAGCAATGTCCGGAAACGATTTTCCACGGAACTGATGTAGGACATGGATTCGATACGATTGGACAACGATTTTTAAAGTATCTTGAAGAAAATGATATGAAAGATACAGAAAAATACAAATTGACATTAGAAGTAATCGAACAGGGAAAAACTTTTTACAAAGACGAGGACTTTGTTTATCGGGAAAATAAAATGGTAGAGAATTTCATCCGAGAGTTTGACAAACTAAAGGATGTTAACATTATGGGAATTTACGGCGCAGCCCATACAGAATTTGATGGGATGGAATTTACTACTCAGTCCGTTCCCTGCATGGCAAATCAATTGAAAAAACGTTATGGAGATGCTATTTTTTCAGAGAATTTAATTTGGATAACAAAGGTTGTTGAGCCGGAGAGAGTAGATACATTTTTCATCAATGGTAAAAAGTACAAGGGAAGCTATTTTGGAAAGCAGGATATAAGTGAATTTAAGGGATATGATTACCGAGAATTTTGGCGTTTGGAAAATGCCTACGATGATTTTAAAAATAATAAGAAAACAGGTGAGGTTTTACCCTATGAAAATTATCCCATGCTGATAGAAACAGGCCAGGTTTTTGTTATAAAATATGTAAAAACAGATGGTTCTGTAGAAAGAATGTATCATCGTTCTGATGGGTATATTTGGGAAGGGTCGCCTTCAACGGAAGGATTTATGCTTAAGTAAGTTGTAAATTGATCAATATGTGGAAATTGAGGCGAATTTCAGGTGTGAATGAATTCACTTCATACAGAGGAACGTGAATATGGATGAATGATATGATACCTCTTAAGCAGATCATAAAAATGACCAGAATCTGCTCAGGAGGTATTTTTAGATTTTTAATTTCTATCTGCTCAAGGACTTCTTTCAAAAGTTACAGGATTATTTAGTGATTATGTCTGTTCCGTATCTTTATAATCTTTTTGCTGAGATGCTCTGATTAAATCTTTTAAGTTCCTGGCTCTATCCTTTAATCGGGCTGGTGCATTTCTTGATACAAGTACATCACTGAGCCACTTAAGAGCATTTTCTGTATCTCCAGTTCGTCTGAAAAGATCTCCCATTAAATATCTTAAAGTATGTTCATTCATGCCGCAAACCGGAAAGCGTTCTTTTTCAAAAGCTTCAAGAAAGCCTTTCAGTGCTTGCTCTAAAAAACGCTTTTCATTATCCTGATCTTCTAAATCTCTGTAAAGCCACGCTATTTTTAAACAGATATATGCTTTCTCGCTTACTTTTGCTTTTTTTACGATTGCATTGAGTAAAGCCAGCTTATATCTCTCAATGGCAATTTCAGTGGTATATATGTCCGGGTATTGCTTTGCTTTAAACGCAGACGAAATCTGATTTCTAATCCACTCTATTTGTGTAGCCCGGAGACTATGAAAAAACTGAGTTAATACTGCATATCCGCAATAAGGACATAAAATAACATCATACTTAACAGGGTTAATGATCGAATAATGGGGCTTAAAATCCGTATCTGTAGAGATGAGCCGTGCTTTGCCTGATTTTACAGTTCTTGCTTTAAAGTTTAAAGAGCAGACAGGGCAAGTATATGTTTTGTCATAAAGGCAGTCTGCTTCTGTCAGTTCTTTTTTTATTACCATATTTTTATCTTGAGATTCTTGTTTTTCTTCGAATATTTTGAAATCATTTAGATTGCTAAATCCTAAAGCTTCTAATCCTTCAAAAAAATTATTATTCATGGTATTAATCCTTTCAAGTAAAGCTTAAAAGATTTTATCTGTCTTTTAATATGAAATGAAAAATCACATACAGTAAGGATAAGAATATGGGTTGATGAATCAGATAAATAAAGAGAGAATGCCTGCCCATAAAATTAATAAATCCTCTATTTCTTTTTATATGAAAAATACTTTTTTTTATCCTTATATACAACTTTTCCGATTATGGTTCCAATTAAGAAAACTCCAAACCAAGGGAAAAGGGGGTAGTAATCCATTGAGACAAAATCGCCGTGTATGAGTCCTAAAGGAATAAGAATCCATGTATTTATAGTGATGTGATTCATCATATTACCTAAAATAATAATTATTAAAGCCAAAGCACCGGACCATACATGAGGGATTTTTTTAATGAAATGAAATATAATCATGCTTAAACCGAGAAGATGAAGAATGCCAAACCGAATATATTCGCCTGGCATAAATATATAAGATCCAATGGTTAAAAGCATTCCTATAAGAAAAATTTTACAACCTCTTATCAAGTTATTTTTGCTTAAAGTACAGCTTATACCTGCTAAAAACATAAAAAGAATAGCAGATGTCTTCCCTTCATAATACCAAAAGTTATTCCAGTAAGGTATGGGGATGTTATAAAATTCCTGCAAGTCATATAGAAAGTGGAATAACATCATAAGAATCAGAGCGATGCCTCTAAGAAAATCAATTTCAATAATCCGATTAGAGTATTGTCTTTGTCCACTTTTACTTATAACCATAGTTATACTCCCTTGCGCGATCAACTAAGAATCGACGACGTACATCTATTTAATATACTTATACTTCATGAGAAAAACAAGTAAAAAATTGTTACTTTAATCTAATATAAAGTTTGGTACTTTAATATTATGATATAAAAATTGAATTGTAAACAAAGAAAGACAAAACTATGAAGAATTTTTGTAAAAATAGTTGCGTTGACAACTAACTTAAGCTGTGTTATAGTTGCCGATGCAACTATTTTTAAGGAGAAGAATTATGGAACATAGCAGATTAATTGGTAAGTATATTTCAATTATTTATCGGCAAGGCCAGTGTTATATCAATAAAAGATTGGAGCCGTACGGGATAGGAAGCGGCCAGTTTATCTTTCTGAACATCCTCTATCATAAGGATGGAATTCGCCAGGAAGACATGGCAGAATTTCTGGATATAGATAAAGGGACAACTGCCAGGGCGATCAAGCGACTTGAGGAAGAAGGATATGTATATAGAAAAACTGATTCAGAAGACCATAGGGCCCAGCTTATATTTTTAACTCAGAAGGCAAAAGATATTGAAGACGATATTAAAAACATATTAAAAAGCTGGACAGAGATTTTGTTATCTGACTTTTCAATGGAGGATTGCAAGAAAGCAGAAGAACTCATGGAAGCAATGACAAACAATATTCATCGATATTATGAGAGGGAGGAAAGATTTAATGGAAGACAGACAAGAGCAATTAAGAAGTGAACGTATTGGAACTTTACTTTTAAAATTTTCTATTCCTGCTATTGTGGGAATGCTGGTAAATGCTTTGTACAATATTGTAGACAGAATTTTTATTGGGCAAGGTGTAGATGCTTTTGCAATTACGGGAATAGGTGTTGTTTTTCCTATCATGACGATCATTATGGCATTTGGGATGCTCGTAGGAATTGGCAGTACTTCTTTGATTTCTATTCGATTGGGTGAAAAAAGACAGGATGAAGCTGAACATATTTTAGGAAATGCTTTTATCCTTCTTGTAATCGTTTCTTTAGCAATTACTTTTTTTGGGCTTATCTTCATAGATCCATTACTTCTGATTTTTGGAGCCAGTCCAGATACAATCGGATATGCTAAAGATTATATTATCATTATTTTATACGGAACAATTTTCAATGCTTTAGGTTTTGGACTCAACAATATTATACGGGCTGAGGGAAATCCAAAGGCTGCAATGTTAACAATGCTGCTTGGCGCAATTATTAATACTGTTTTAGACCCCATATTTATCTTTGTGTTTGATATGGGTGTAAAAGGAGCTGCTTATGCTACAGTCATAGGACAGCTGGCCAATACGATATATGTATTGTCTTATTTTAATAGCAAGAGAAGCATTTTAAAGCTTCACAAAAAAATATGAAACTTTCAAAAGAGATTATTATTGGAATTTTTTCTATTGGCATGTCGCCTTTTGCTATGCAGCTTGCAGCCAGTGTGGTTCAACTTTTATCAAATAATGCTTTAAAAATTTATGGTGGAGATTTGGCCATAGGTGCCATGAGTATTATTTCAAGTGCAGTTACGATTTTCTTTATGCCTATTTTTGGAATTAACCAAGGAGCACAGCCTATTATTGGCTATAATTATGGAGCCAAACAATATGACCGTGTGAAGCATGCAATGAAATTAGCAGTGGGTGCAGCTACTGTAATTTCATTAATAGGATTTATATCTGTACAGGTATTTCCACAAGCAATTATACGGATTTTTAATAATGATTCTGAATTAATCAGAATTGGTACTCATGGAATTCGAATTTATTTAGCCATGATGCCTATTATAGGGTTTCAGATTGTAAGCGCTAACTATTTCCAGGCTATAGGTAAAGCTAAAATATCAATGTTTTTGAGTTTGCTGAGACAAGTTACACTTCTTATACCGCTACTCATTATTTTACCGCCGATTTTTGGTCTTACAGGAGTATGGATGTCGGCACCTGTATCAGACTTTATCTCAGTTATTATAACAGGAATTTATGTATGGCGTGACATGCGAAAACTAGATCAGGAACATGCTTTAATTTTGGCGATGCAAAAATAAATTCGTAATTTATTGAGCATATGAGATACTCCCTTTGTGGCAGACAGTTTGAATGATGAAACTGTTTACTGCAGGGGGAGTATATTTTTTATTATACATTACAGCAATATTGTTTGACATTTTTTACATTTGCAAATATAATAATAAGTGTAACTTTTTAAAACCAATTTAAAAAGTAGATCAAAGTAATTAGTTTTAGAATTAAAGCTTTATCGGATAGATGTTTCTTAAAACATTTAAGAAAGCATGGCAAAAATGCTTACTATGGTCAAAATTAAACTAAAAATAAAGGGGAGACAAAAATGAAAATATTTATTGACACTGCCAATGTAGAAGAAATTAAAAAGGCCAATGATATGGGTGTGATCTGCGGGGTAACCACCAATCCTTCTCTTATAGCCAAAGAAGGAAGGGACTTTATCGAAGTGGTAAAAGAAATTACAACCATTGTTGATGGTCCAATCAGTGCA